>JYMV01032388.1_pt1 | contig 42946 bp, 34 predicted proteins | sample 338911 | NCBI WGS metagenome assembly JYMV01 (sample SAMN03354496, study PRJNA234377) | hydrothermal vent metagenome | biome: Deep sea; feature: Hydrothermal plumes at the Eastern Lau Spreading Center, Western Pacific Ocean; material: Seawater | place: Tonga | collected 2009 | depth 2000 m m | reverse complement strand
TAGTTTTGGAATACCAGTAGTGGGAGGGGAGGTCTTTTTCGACCCTTGCTATCAAGTGAACCCACTTGTGAATGCTATGTCGGTAGGTCTACTGGACGCGGATTCGATTATTTCGGCTACCGCAAAAGGACCGGGGAACCAAGTTTATATCGTAGGATCGGACACGGGTAAGGACGGGATTCAAGGAGCTTCTTTCGCTTCGAAAGATATTACTGAAGACAGCGCTAATGATCTTCCATCTGTTCAAGTCGGCGATCCATTCCAAGAGAAGCTCCTTATGGAGGCTTCGCTAGAACTCGCAAAAACGGACGCTGTCGTAGGAATGCAGGATATGGGTGCAGCGGGAATTACTTGCTCTACTTCCGAAATGAGCGCAGCAGGCGATGTAGGGATGGATATTCATCTAGATCGTGTTCCACTTCGCCAAGCGGATATGGAGCCCTTCGAAATATTACTTTCTGAATCTCAAGAGAGAATGTTAGTAGTAGTAGCTCAAGGGAAAGAGCAAGTTGTAGAGGATATTTTCGCAAAGTGGGATCTTCACGCAGTTCCGATAGGAGTTGTAACAAGTCCCTGCTTCAACTCTCGTTCTAGGGGGCGGAGCTCCGGTTTACGAGAGAGAATACGAAGAGCCGGCTTGGTTTGCAGAATCTCAAGCTTTCGATCCTTCAACTGTGCCGGTTCCGACACTAGAAGAGTGCATCGAGCTATCTCACGACCTCATATGTCTTCCGAACATCGCTTCGAAGAAATGGGTTTGGGAGCAATACGATAGCATGGTAGGAACGCTCAATAGAACTACGAACCGTCCATCTGACGCTGGTGTAGTTTCTGTGCGTGGCTCGAAAAAAGGTCTAGCCCTCACAGTTGATTGCAACGCACGTTATGTGCAGGCAGACCCGGAAGTGGGAACCGCAATTGCAGTTTCTGAGGCAGCTAGAAATATCAGTTGTACTGGAGCGACACCTTCAGCCATTACGAATTGCCTGAATTTCGGAAATCCATACAACACGGAAGTTTACTGGCAGTTCGTCGGTGCGATTAAAGGCATGAGCCGAGCTTGTGAGAAGTTTAACACCCCGGTCACAGGAGGTAACGTTAGCTTTTATAACCAAACCGCAAATTCTGACGGCACCGCCCAAGCAGTTTTCCCTACGCCGACTATCGGAATGGTAGGAATTATTCAGGATCGTGATAAGCACATGTCTTTGAATTTTAAGAAGAAAGGCGATTTAATATTCCATATCGGAGATATGTCGGACTGTATTAATTCATCTGAGTACTTAGCTAACATGGTGGGTATTAAAAGTTCGCCCGCTCCTAAGTTCAACCTGGAAAATGAGGTAGCACTTCACGCTTGTATCAGAGATTTAATCGATAAGCGACTCGTCAATGCCGCTCACGACGTAAGCGATGGAGGTCTATTCACGACTCTCATTGAAATGGCAATGCCGGAAATGCTCGGATTCGATATCGTTTCCGACGACGAACTACGTATTGACGGTTTCCTCTTTGGAGAAGCTCAAGGGAGAATCATTGTCACATTGTCTGAACAAGATCAAGACGACTTTTTCGATATCTGCGATGAAAATAAAGTAAGCGCGGTGCTTTTAGGTCACGTTACGAAAGGTAAAATCGATATTGACGAGAAGCATTTCGGATTCTGCTCCGAGCTTAGAGCATATTACGATAACGGATTCGAAGAGGCGTTGGATCTTTAATCGATCCTAATATTATGATAAATGAGTTTACGCCGATTCGTATTTAGTAAAGCTTTCCTTAAATCCATTTTGGTGATAGGGATTTCTTGGGTAGTACTTATCGGAGGTAGCATGTTGTTTCTTCAATTGAATAGTCGCCCTTGGTCAGAGCGTTTAGTACCTGATTTGACTTCCTTATCTAAGGACTCTGCGTTTCTCGTCCTTGAAGAATTAGAACTCGTTCCAATTCATTTAGACTCAGTTTATAGTTCGTTTGCAGTTCCTGGTTCAGTTCTGGAACAATCTCCACCAGCGGGGAGTTCAGTAAAAAGTGGCCGACCCATTTATCTCACAACATTTAGGATTACTCCGCCTGACGAGAGGATAGGGGTGTTTGAGGGACAAGATGCTCGTTTGGCATTAAATATTCTTGAGTCAAAGGGGTTTAAGGTTGAAGAACGACAAGAGCCGAATCTTATTCTAGAAGGTAAAGTGGTTAGGGTTGAATCTCGTGGTTTTCCACTTGGACCGGATGATAGACGACAACGTGATTCGAAGATTGTTCTTGTTGTAGGCAAAGCATCAAGCGTGAGAGTCAGAATCCCATGGCTTTCTGGATTGACTCTTATAGACGCAACTGAAAGGCTTACAGAATCTTCTTTATCGCTTGGACATGTTGAATACGGGGATTCAATTTTCACAGCGAAAGATTCAACTACAGCGCAAGTCGCGAGACAATATCCATCATCTTCTTCCGGAGTAGTAAAGGCAGGTACATCTGTCGATTTGGTTTTGAGAAGAAGTAAACAACTTATTATCAATGATTAATGTAAATAAAATAAATTTAGGTTTCTTCATTCTGCTTGCTTTTGTGATGGTTTCTACCTCTGTCTTTTCTCAAGAAATAGAAAAGGATTTGGTATTTACACCTAATTTTCAAACGGCACATCTATCAACAGTATCTCCATTGAATTTGGAGGTTAGAGGTGGTAGCGAGCCCATGGGATTGCCTTTTTTAGATGATTTTGCATGGCCTAGTTCTTTTGAAGAATCAGGATTTGATAGGCCTGAACTAGTAAGATGGGATTCGAGCCCCGTTAGACGAACATATACGTTTGCCATTAATCCACCTACTATCGGTGTTGCAACACTTGACGGCTTAGATGCTGGAGGGTATCCGTATCAGTTTAATAGTATTGACGCACATGGTTGGGCAGATACATTAACCTCGAGAGAGATTCTTTTAGGAGGTTTGACCGTTGATGATGAAGTGATGCTCTCTTTTTGGTATGAAGGAGGGGGGATAGGAAATGCACCTGACATAGACATAGACACATTGATAGTGGAGTTTAAATCAATAGGAGCAGATGGTGATATATGGACCAGAATGTGGGAACAAACTGGAGGCGTGCCTGTAGACACCTTCACACAGGTGGTGATTCCGATTTCTGATGGAGTACATCTCCACAACGCTTTCCAATTCAGATTTAGAAATTACGGTACTCTCATGGCGAATGCCGATTTATGGCACATCGATTACGTTTTCGTTTCAGCAAATGGAGTGACAGGAAACCCTGTTGAGGAGTTAGCTTTTCAGTATCCAGCTTACTCGCTTTTGAGGTCATTCTCTGCAATGCCTTGGACTCACTATTATGATAACCCCGAGTTTTATATGCGTGACACTCTTGTTGTTGCGAATAACAACTTCGGATCTGGGCCTAATAACCAAGAGGACACTGGAATCTCAATACAGTTCGGAGAGTCAGAGCCTACAGCTTTCGAAAATGAATTTATCCAAAACGTTAGTGTTCAAGTAGGACCTTTTTCAACTGAGTTTTTAGCAAATTTAGTGGATGCTTCAGGAGTGGCTGGCTCAGTATTATTCGACACTTCGTTATCTGATACTATTGCGTCTTTTAAGGTTTCTATTTGGGAAGAAGAAGTAGGTTATTACACAAACCAAACCGCAGTTTTCGATAACGACAGCATAGGCTTCACGCAAGTATTCGATAATTATTACGCTTATGATGACGGGTCAGCAGAGAAAGCTTATGCTCTCGAAGCAGCTGGTGGGCAGTTAGCTGTCCGCTATCCGCTTGCAATTCCTGATACCTTAGATGGTTTGTTGATTCACTTTACGCCATTTTACGATAATGCAGAACAGGAGACCTTCGTAATAAAGGTTTGGGCTGATGATGCCGGAGTTCCGGGAGAACAAATAGATACGATGTATCAATTCCACTCTCCACTATATTTCACCGATGGGTATGATCAGTTTGCTTACTATCCATGCGACCATCCTATTGCCGTGAGCGGTGTGATTCATGTGGGATTCATACAGCAACAGGTTGATAGATTGAATATCGGCCTCGATAAGAACACTAATGCAAACGCGGGAAACCTTCATTATAAATTAGGGCCTGGCAGTAATTGGGCTAGTTCTGAAATTGAAGGGTCGGTAATGATCCACCCAGTTCTTAGAGCAGGAAGGGATAATCCTTTCACTAATATTGCGGAAATTCCTGCATCTTCATCGGATGTAATTTCCTCAGAACTTTATCCTAACCCAGCTTCATATGAAGTTTCATTTAATGCTTACGAAGCCTTAGACTGGAGACTTTTTTCTATGAATGGAAGTGAAATAATGAGAGGAAATGTTTCTCAATCAGGTAAAGTCACTTTTGACACAAGCGACCTTCCAAGTGGAATTTACTGGGTTAATATGATTTCTAATACTCGTTCTTCTAGTAAGAAAATTATTTCGGGAAAACGACTAGTAATACTTCCTCACTGATGACTGATAAAGGAGAAAACAACGACCCAATCGATGAGTCTGAAGAGTTATTCGAACATCATAAAATTTTCGTAGACCCAGGCCAAGAAGCTCTCAGAGTTGACAAATTCTTGATTAGTCGTATTGCAAATGTGAGTCGCAATAAGCTTCAAATGGCTGCTAAGTCAGGCTATATTCGTGTAGATGGAGAATCCGTAAAGTCGAATTTCAAAGTTCGCCCAGGCCAAACCATTACTGTTGAACTTCCACAACCCGTATTCGAATTCGAACTATTTCCTGAGGAGATGGATTTGAATATTGTATATGAGGATGATACGGTTTTGGTACTAAATAAGCCTACAGATCTGGTGGTGCATCCTGGTCATGGTAATTTTACAGGGACTTTAGTGAATGGGGTTTTACATCATCTACAATCCCTTCCTTCTGTAGCGGGTTCACCAACTCCTAGACCGGGACTTGTCCACAGACTTGATAAGGATACGACTGGTTTAATGGTTCTGGGAAAGACTGAGCGATCTCTTACTGTTCTTAGCGAGCAATTCTTTGAACGTACTGTTGAAAGACGATACCATGCCCTAGTTTGGGGTGATGTGAGGCATGACGGCACGGTAGAAGGCCACGTAGGCCGCTCACGAAGCAATAGAACAGTACAAGCTGTTTATCCCGACGGCGAGGATGGGAAGAACGCAGTAACTCACTACAGAGTCTTAGAACGCCTCGGCCCGGTTACTCTTATTGAGTGTAAATTAGAAACGGGTCGTACACACCAAATCCGTGTTCATATGCAACATATCGGTCACCCATTATTCGGTGACCCTCGATATGGTGGAAATTCTGCAGTAAAAGGATCGCCAGGAGGGAAGTACAACTCTTTCTTACGTAACTGTTTCTCAATATTGCCAAGACAAGCTCTACACGCAAAGACTCTCGGATTTATTCACCCTGGAACAGGCAAGTTCGTTTCTTTTGAATCAGACCTACCCGATGATATGAGTGAGATAATAGAAAAGTGGAAGGTTTACCTCGAAGGTATAGCTAAGTAAATTTTCAGCTTACTTCCTCTAGCTCTTCCTTCTCGATTATCGCATTCTCCCATTCCGACACAGAATCGTCGTGCTGTTTTTGAATCTCTTCGTATTCAAATGACAAGTCCGTCATTTTCTTCCTATCAGAAGGGTCAGCACTTGCAATTTCGTCGTTTTTAGATTTCATTTTCCCCTCAGCGTCCGAAATCGAGTTCTCTAACCGTGAAATTTTCTTCGTCAACTTGCGAATCGCCTTATCCTTTGCCTTTCGACTCTCGTAATTATCTTTATTACTCGATGAATCCTTACTCTTGCCCTTACTATCCCCATTAGCTCCACCACTCTTTTTACCCTTTCCTAACATCCTCTCGCCAGTCTTAGATGCCTCATAAGCACCGATACTCTCAGCGTGTTTGGCATGCAGAAAAGTCTTAATATCCCCTATATACTGCTTAAGACCAAAAGGAGTGACCTCGTACACAAAGTTAGTAAGCCCGCTCAAGAAGTCTCTATCGTGTGAAACCACGATTAAAGATCCATCAAATGCTTGCAAAGCGCCCTTCAAAACCGATTTAGACTTCAAATCAAGGTGGTTCGTCGGCTCATCGAGTATCAGTACATTATATGGATGTAACAAGAGCTTACAAAGTGCTAGCCTCGCTTTCTCACCTCCACTAAGAACGCTCACCTTCTTATCCACATCTTCTCCAGAAAACAAGAACGATCCTAACATCGATCTCAAGTTCACATTACTCTCAACAGTAACTTCTGCCTCTAATGTTTCAAGAACGGTAATCTTCCCATCTAGTTCTTCCGCTTGGTTTTGGGCATAATATCCAATATCTACATTGTGCCCCTTCGTAAACTCGCCTTTATAAGATTCCAAATCGAGTAAAATACGAGTCAAAGTAGTCTTACCCGCCCCGTTTTTACCGACGAACGCCACCTTATCATGACGCGCCATTATAAAGTCCAAGGCCGTAAAAACATCGAGATCCCCAAACGATTTCTCTAACCCCTTCGATTCGAATATTACCTTCCCAGTACGAGGAGCAGGAGGAAACCTAAACTTAATCTTAGCGTTATCCGAAGCATCTACCTCAACTCTTTCCAATTTATCAAGCTTCTTAATAAGAGATTGCGCGAAAGCCGCTTTATTCTTCTTAGCCCTAAACTTGTTGATCAATACCTGAGTCTCCTCAATGTATTTCTTTTGGTTTTTCTGAGCTTGCAATTGCCTCTCTCTCTCTTCTTCACGCCAAACCTGGTATTTCGAATACGGTGCCTTAAAGTCATACAATCTATAAGGACTAATTTCGATAGTTCTCTCTGTCAATGTATCTAAGAACATTCTATCGTGTGAGATAAGCAAAATCGCACCAGGATAGTTATTCAAAAAGCCCTCTAACCATTCGATACTTTCAATATCGAGGTGGTTCGTCGGCTCATCGAGTAGAAGTAGGTTCGGATTGACAAGTAGCAGTTTTGCTAACTCGACTCTCATTTTCCAACCACCACTAAACTCGTTCATCTGCCGATGAAGATCTTCAGGTTTAAATCCCAAACCCTGTAAAATTCGTTGAATATTTTCCTCCAAATTACCAGCCCCAATGATATCAAGTCTTTGATTAGATTCGGTCAACTCGTCAATCAACGCAGAATATTCATTACTCTCGTAATCCAGCCTTGTAGATATTTCGTCAGTGATTTCTACGATTCTTTCCTCTAATTGCTTTACTTCGGCAAACGCACTAGCCGCTTCCTCAAATACTGTAGCACTTTCGTTATGCTTCATCTCCTGAGGTAAGTATCCTATCCTATAATCATTCGGATAACTAACAGTTCCTTCAGATGCTTTATTTATTCCTGCAAGGATATACATCAACGTTGACTTCCCCGCACCATTTCTACCTACAAGACCTATACGATCTCTCTTTCCGATAAATAAATTTAATCCTTCGAATAGGGTTCTATCACCGAAATGTACCCCAAGTTGTGTAACTGTTAGCATGCGGCCGCAAAGGTCGTAAATAAAAAACGGGAAGCCATATAGCCTCCCGTTTAAGTTCATGTGACTTGCTGATTTCTCAGTAATGCCATAAATCGTGCTCCAATAGGAACAACTCTTCTTTAATTCTTTCAGACTCAGCAAGAGCATCCATACCTCTTTGGTATTCTACTACTTGTCTGTCGTAAACGTTTGATTCTTTTACTATATAACTAGAAAAGTAACGTTTTTGGAACAAATCCTCATACGTACGTCTCTGGGCATCGTTAAATAGATTGAATACATCTGCGTTAGCGAAGACGTAGCGACACTCTGGGTAGTATAACCAAAATAGAGGCGAGTAACCGATACTCTCTCCATCTCTGTCAAATCCTTCAATCATAGGAGCGATTCCAATAATTCGAACATAACGCTCACTTCGTTGCCTATCCCAAATCCAATCTTCTTTCAATCGATATCTAGTAATATTCTCAGATTCAATAGGATTTCTAACGGCATTACTACCAATCTTATCTCCAAAATCATCCCAAACATCTATGTACGTTACAGGATTCAAAATACTCCTAATACTATCAGCAGTAATAGGTAAAGTAAATTCATCTTCTTCACCTGTTGGTCCAGGGCTATAAGCAACCAATGAGCCTTCGACAAGTAAACCATCGCGAATTACATCAAATAGATTCTTTCTATCTTGAATTGGTTCAACGGGGTAATAATATGGATGATTAATTTTCTGCTTCAAGTCCATCTCCTGCCAAATACGACGGAAATACATAACATCCGCCTCACGCAAGTAAGGGTATGGTATTACTCGTTTGGTAAGATTAGTTTCTTTTACATATGCTCCATCAAGAACATTCTGTACTTGTGCATCGCTATCTAGTGAGAACGCGAAGGCTAATACAGCAACTAGAGTAAACTTGAAAAAATTAGTCATGATCATTTCTTTTAGCTAGTGATTTTCAATTTCATCGGAGCAAGAATACGTTGCGTCCCATCTGGCATCTGAACACTAATGTCCTCGAAGTAAATTGTATTACCTCTACGTACTCTTTCTAAAAGAGCCTTCATATCAGATGTGATTCTATTATTATTAGACTTCAGCTCTTTAAAGGTTCCATCTTTACTAACTCGGATCGTAAATCCTTTAACTCTTACCAGAACATCGAAATCGAAATTATCCATTTTAGCAGCCAATGGAGCAAATGAAATCACTTCATTTTTAGTAATAGTTCTATCAGAAGGTCTTTTTCCAGCCCAAAAAGGAACTGGGTCAGGAATTCTCTTCACTCTGAACTTAGAACTTCCTAAGTTAGAAATTGATCCATCAGGCATCTCACCTTTAACACTAATAACGGCTTCTTTATTCGAAGTAGATTTAGCGGGTTCAACGATATATGTCCCGTCTGATTGCTTTTTTATTTTATGACCTCCAGAAATTGAAACTCGCAATTTATTATTAGCAACACCAGGTACACTAACCTCTACAGGGTTTGGAACACCTCTGTAGAAAACATTCATTTTAGTTGGAGAAACAACAAGAGCAGCTTCAGCAACGGTATAGATAGGGGTTAAAAAAGGTTGCATTTGCATATCACCTTCTGGTCCCTGATATCGGATAACACCCTTATATTGATATTGACCTAGACTTAGCCCTTTTGAAGACATTGCAAGTAATCCTTGTCCCTTCTCATTAACTGATAAAGGCTGCAATCCAAGGCCTTCGTAGTCCAAAACAGTAGAATCCTTTCCATCCCATTTGATAGGGTCAACATAAACTTCAGGAATACGAGTAGGATCGAAAGCAGCTAAGAAAATATCTGCTCTTAATGTATCACCTCTGAGTATATAATTTGATTGCGGAATCGATAATGGAACTACTTCAGAGAATTTTAAGCTTTTCGCCTCAATTCCTCCTAGTAACCAATCAATAGCATCTTCTTCAGCATCTTGAATGTCAATTATCATTTTAGACATAAGTGGCATAACAGCCGCTAACGGCACATCGTAGAAATTAGCAGCTTCCCAAAGAACTAGCATTCCATCTTCTAATTCTTCTTCAAAAGAGAAACGCTCCATTAAAGACTTTATAGTACTTGCGGGTATTGTTCTTTCAATGCCCAGGTTATCAATAACACTGATTCCAGTCAAGTAATCTCTATAAGCTTCAATTGCAAGTTTCAATCCGTTAGCTGTCCATTTGCCCTTTTTAGGTCTCTGAGGCTCAGATCCCATCATGTAAGTAGTTAGAGCCTGAAATTCATCCTTCTTATGAATGTATTTCAAATTTAAAGTGGTGTCTTGACCCCTCTCATTAACTCCGTAATACTTTGAAAAGTCGACAGCTTCCTGCTGAGAGTAATCCCCTTCGGAAACTGATAAGCAACGTGCTTTTAATTGTGTAATATATTTAACTAGGTCATCGGATTTTTTGACAATAGCTTGCGCTTTATCGTAAAAAGGTCCAACTTTTTCCTGGTTACTATTATATTTTAATTCTAAGGCAGTGTATGTATCGTGAATCTTAGCTGATAATGTTTCTTGCGTAGTGCGAAGACTATTTTCAACTTTCACGAAACCATTAAGAACTTCCTTAGAAATGTTTAGGGCTAGTAAGGCTGTAAGGACGAGGTACATCATCCCTATCATCTTCTGCCGTGGTGTTTCTTTTACTCCTGACATGGTTTAGCGTTTAATAGGTTGTCAAATCAACCTTTGTTTCCGCCCATGGCGTTAAGCATATTACCGTATACCGTATTAAGAGAAGCAAGATTCTGAGCTAAAGCAGCAATATGCTCTTTGTAAGCTTTTGTATCTTCAACACTGTCGTTTAGAGTTTTAACTAACTCACCCATTCCAGCATATAACTCTTTGTTCTCTTCTAATTGACTTAGTTGCATTTCATACATAGTATTCAATGAATCTAAGTTTGAATTCATACGCTCTAAGTTCTTACCTGCTGAATTTCCAGCATCTTGTGATCCTACAAGACCGGTTAATGATGTCGATACTCCTTCATAAGTATCAGCCATTTCATTAACTCGATTTGACGCTTTTACAAGTGAATCGCTAAATTCTTGTGTAGCACCTGCTGAATCAGCCATATCACTCATTTTAGAGGCCTGGTCTCCTAGATTACGCATTCCGTCACCTAGATTTTTCAAAAGCTTTTCATCAATATTTGCATCTGTAAGTAGTGCGTCTAGTTCTGCAACAGCAGTTTTAGAATCCTCACCGGTAGCTAATTGAGGGTAAACCAACGTCCAATCTGGATCAGAGTAGGGAACTGGTTCAAAGGCTGAGAAGAAGAAAATTAATGCTTCTGTCCCAAGACCAGCAATCAACATCTCAGAAGCATACTCCCAGTGTTGGATTTTAAATAACGCACCTATAATTACTACTGACGCTCCAATTCCGTAGAGCTTAGCCATTAGATTTTTCCAACTTTTACTTCCTGGTTTCATATTGTAGATTATGTTAGTTTCAATTTGATGTTATGAGATTTTCTCATAAACGATTTTCTTGTAATTCTTTTTTAATAAACTCTAGTCAATAGATGATCTAGTTCCACTCTTCTTTTGGTCCAGATTTTCCACGTCCTAAGTAAGACATTACAGATCTGAATCCTATAAATGCTTTCGCAGTATCGCTGTACTCAAACGCTCGAGTTCCAGTTTGACAATAGTAGCCTATGTCCTTCCATGAACCACCTCTTGTAACTTTTCTATGAAGTGCAGGAGGGTCATCAACTTTTGCATGATAAACGTAATCAGGTGCTAAATCGAATGCAAAGTCATAAACAGTTTCGTCAAATGCTGTATTTGTCCACTCAGCAACGTTACCAGCCATATTGTATAGACCGTAATCGTTAGGGCTATACGACTCTACTGGAGCAGTGTAAGCGTTAGCATCCTCAACGTAGTCACCACGCATAGGTTTGAAGTTAGCAAGTACACAACCCTGTTCGTTACGAATATACGGACCACCCCAAGGGTATGGAGCTAAGTTACGACCACCACGAGCAGCGTATTCCCACTCAGCTTCTGAAGGAAGTCTGAACTTTTGGATATAAGTCTGATCTTCCTTTTGCTTCCACTCATTCATAATCTGAGTGCGCCAAGCGTTAAACGCTACAGCTTGTCCCCATGTAACCCCTACAACAGGGTAATCGTCATAAGCTGGGTGCCAAAAGTAATTTTCAGCAAGCGGCTCATTGTATGAGTAGGCATAATCGTGTATCCAAACTAAGGTGTCAGGGTATACGTTGATAGTCTCCTCAACAACAAACTGTGATCTATCAGAATAACGCCTAACTGAATGTAGTTGGTTTAGTTCATTAACTTCACCATACTCTTCGTCTCTAGCATCTTTACTTGCAGCCTTTGCTAAGTTGAACCAGTAGTAACGATAGTTAAGTCTACGTGTGTCGATTTCTTTTCTGTTATAGAAACGGTCAGACCCTTGCAGGAAATACTGGTCATAGAGTAAATCGAATACATCTTCGTCGTCCCAAGCTATAGGCTCTTCCCAATTTAGAACGTATCCCTTATCAATAAATCGGTCAAGCTCTTGACCGCTTTCATTTTCAGCATAGAAGTAACGATCATCATCGTTTTCTGCCAAAGTATTAAGGAATAGCGAATCACGTACGTAATTAACGAATTGACGATATTCATTATTCGATATTTCATGCACATCCATATAGTATGCAGGAATTGTTACGGTTTTAGATTTAGTGTTTAAGGCGTAAGGAACGTCTTGATCACTAGGCCCCATGGTGAATGATCCGAAGTGGATGTAATTCATGCCATAAGGGTTCGGTTGATCCCAGTACTCACGGGGGTGGACCCCTACGAGCTCACCCTGGGGTCCCATATAACATCCAGCAAGCAGAAGTGGTGTCATGAGGGTCAGAAGGAACTTATTCATATAGAGTATTTTCTTGTAGATTTATTAGTAGGGTACGCTAGAAACGTATTAAAAGTTCCTTTTATTATAGGAATCTTGGATTAGCATACCTGTTTTGGATCGGAGTTGACTCAAACTTAAAGCTGTATGAGAGGAAAAACTCATGTGATCCTGACGAATATGTTTGTAATTCAGATGTGGTTGCATCGAATGAATAACCGACTCTGAATAGTTGTTCTTTATAGCTTGTTGCATCTTTATTGATCATGCGATATTGGAAACCTGCTACTGGAGCGATTGCGTCTCCGGGTCTCCAAGAAACTCCAGCCCAAACCATTTGGTCATATATCACATTCACATTAAAGTCAATTGCAGTAGCGTTAAGGTCAGACTTGGCAAGCAGGTTCGTCCTTAACACAAGGAAGTCTCCATCAATAGCGTAATTGTAACCTCCCATTGCGTAAAAGTGTCTTGCCGGAGTGATACTCATTTGGCTTAACTGAGTTTCAGCAATGTGAGTCACAGACAGACCTGCGTAAAACACACTTGGTTTTTCAACATAAACACCTAAATCAACATCCATAGCTGATGAAGATGAATTATCTTGAGGTATAGCATTGTCTTGAGTCCAGTCATCAATTGCAATCCAGTCAACACCAAATTTCTTGCTGAAATAACTAGCAGACAACCCTAGACTCATAGTAGTACCTCCAGAAAATGGAGATAATGTATAAGCATACCCGAGCTTCATCATAGTGTTGCTCTCGAATCCTAACTCATCTTGATAGAACTGTACACCAAAGGCTCCTGGCATAAAACCAAGTTGTCCGTTTGCGTTTAGCAAGGATGTAACAGGAGCGCGGTCTAATGACACCCACTGATTACGGTAGAAACCGTTAATCTGAGTGAGATCAGAATGTCCTGCCGCAGCAATATTAGACATAGCATGGTCCATATACCATTGCGTGAACTGTGGATCTTGTTGAGCGCTTAAAGAAGCTGCCGTTAGAACCAAAACGAACATAGATAAATAACTACGAACCATGTTAACTCGTTGATTTTCAGGGTTTTCACAGGTTTTGACTCGCGTCAAGAGTGGCAAGATAAGAAATTTTGAGAAAACACCGACTTTATTATTGAATAACATCATGCAAGTTTTTGATAAGTACGCCACCATTTGTCTGGTAATTGACCTTCTGAGGCCTCTTGATAGTCTTCGTAAGCACAAGGAACTAGGTGGTGCTGATCCTTATTACTTTTCTTAGAAGTTGGAATCGGAACATCCATCCACCACCTATCACTTCTAGATGATTTAAAGAATGCTACTTCATGGTCATTTCCCGGTAAATCTACCACATACCTGGTGTATTCTTCAGAACTGCACTTAGGGTAATCTCCGGTTTGGCTAAATATTCCATCTAGCATATGCCAAACCACCTGAGCCGCCAAGTGCCCCCCGCGTCCTCTATCATCAAGGTCGGGATTGTGCTCAAAAATGCCGAGCGCCATCATTCTATCGCTAAGTCCAGCATAACGAGCTAATTGGCAAATCTGAGATGACGAAAGTCCGTTAGGTCCAGCATGTGTTGATGCGGGATGGTCTGATGCTCGAATCGAAGATGCGTCTATCGAGATGAGATCGGCATTTCTAAAAACGGGTTCTAATAATTTAGGGTCCGTATGGACTGTACCAAGTCGAATCGACTCGAACTGTAATCGTTCAAGTAGCTCTAACGTGTCGGGATCTGTCATATAGCCTTGATGCCCTACGTTCGTATAGTCGAACAGAAAGTTCGGTTCGTGAAGAACGATTCTATTCATGAAATTTCGTGACGTATTAACTTCGGGATCACCCCCGAAATCGAGCCTCGAATCTATACTGACAACGTTCATAGGTCGTCCCACAGACTCTAACGCTGAGTACATAGCGTATGTTAAATCTTGACCTCCTCCTATCATAATTGGGATTATCCCCATCTGTACAAGTTCGGATACCACCGCTTGAACTGCGTTCTCGGTATCGTCTTCTTCATAACCCTGTTTAATATCACCTAAATCTACTACCGGCGCCCATCTTGTGGGTGGTGTTAGTCGATACAACCAAGATCTTATTGCGTCGGGAGCTGCTGAACATCCTTCATTATCACCACTATTTCGACCGTCGTTGACTCCGAAAATCGCTACACGACATCCTTCAATTGACGGCTGGTAGTCAAATCGGTGTATATCTATCCTGTCTGCAATTCGGGCTGTCCCTTCGGCATTGCTGAAAACTGGTTGGTCAACCGGTTGAAAAAGTTCAAATATTCCTTGGCTCATGGTTCGAGGTCAATGCGACTTTAGTGCAGTAAATTCAATTCAGCACAAGTTTAGTTAATCGAGTAACTGAAAAAACCTCAACGATAAACTATCAGTTCACACTGAATTGTTATTACCGATTATTTACTTCTTTCCGCGAGTAGTTCTTTTCTTTTTAACCGGCTTGTTATCGTGCTCGATGATAAGCTCTTGAGCTCGCGCCCAATCGATCTTCTCATGATCCTCGCCCTTAGGGATCTTCACGTTTTTCTTCCCGGCCTTTATGAATGGTCCCCATCGTCCGTTTATGATTCGAACAGTTTCGTCCTCTTCGAACACTTTAAGAAGGGCCGCTGCATCTGCTGCGAGTTTTTCTTTAATAAGTTCGATAGCACGTGGAAGTTCGATAGTGTAGGGATCGTCATCAGTATCTTTCTTTATCGATACGAATTTACTGTTGTGGACTATGTATGGTCCGAATCGGCCGATAGATGTAGAAACAACTTTGCCTTCGTATTCGCCCAATTTTCGTGGGAGTTTGAATAGAAGTAATGCATCGTCTAGGGTTATGGATTCAAGGGTTTGGCCTTTGCGAAGAGAAGAAAATTTCTTGTCGTCATCATCAGCCTTTCCAAGCTGCGCCATAGGTCCGAAACGTCCGATTCGTACTAAAACCTGTTTGCCCGTATTCGGATCTGTTCCAAGTATACGTTCTCCAGAAGCCCTTTCAGCGTTTTCTAGTGTGTCTTCTACTTGCTTTTTGAAAGGAGCGTAGAAAGCCTTAATCATATCTTGCCAATTCTGATTTCCTTCAGCAATAACATCGAACTGCTCTTCAACGTCAGCGGTGAAGTTGTAATCGACAATAGATGCGAAATGCTTTATCAAAAAGTCGTTTACGACAATTCCTATGTCTGTAGGTGCGAGTTTGTTGCGTTCTGCTCCAGTGTTTTCCGTTTCAGTGCTCGAAGAAAGATCATTTCCATCAAGTTGGATAACTCGATAATTTCTAGTATTGCCTTCACGATCTGGCATCTCTACGTATCCCCTCTTTTGGATTGTGCTAATTGTTGAGGCGTAAGTTGACGGTCTTCCGATGCCCAGTTCCTCAAGCCTTTTCACCAAACTAGCCTCTGTGTATCTAGGTGGATGATGAGAGAATTTCTGGGTGGCAGTAATGCTATCACGTCCCATAGATTCGCCATTCGACATAGCGGGTAGCAAACCCTTTGCATCTTCATCCTGTTCGTCGTCAGTTCCTTCGAGGTAAACCTTGAGGAATCCTTCGAAAGTGATAACCTCTCCACGAGCTACGAAAACTTCTTCGCTTCCGCTAACATCGATGGTGACAGTAGTTTTTTCAAGTCGCGCATCAGACATTTGGGATGCGATAGCGCGCTTCCAAATCAATGCGTAGAGCTTTTCTTCTTCAGCTTTTCCGTTATGTGAATTCACAGCGAAATCTGTAGGACGAATCGCCTCGTGAGCCTCTTGAGCACCTTTAGATTTATTCGCGAAAGTCCTTCTCTCACAGTATTCATCTCCATATGCAGAACTGATAGCTTTCGCTGCCCCATCGAGAGCTGATTCGCTCAATGTTACGGAGTCAGTTCTCATATATGTGATACGACCAGCCTCATAAAGTTTTTGGGCGACACTCATAGTTCTAGAAACAGAAAAACCGAGCTTTCTAGATGCTTCTTGTTGTAGAGTAGAGGTAGTAAATGGAGCGGTAGGTTTCTTTTTAGCGGGCTTAGTCTCGAGTGACTTGATAGTGTGAGAACTGCCTACGCAAGCGTTCAAAAAAGCTAGAGCTTCGTCTTCAGTCTTAAAACGAGACTTGCACTCTGCTTTTAAGTTTTTCCCATGTGCAGTTGTGAATTCTCCAACAACTCTGAATTTAGATGATGCCAGGTGAGCATCAATTTCTCTCTCTCTATCAACGATAATTCTAACGCCCACACTTTGAACTCTTCCTGCGCTGAGGCTTGGCTTTACCTTTTTCCAAAGAACAGGGCTTAGTTCAAATCCCACAAGTCTATCGAGTATCCTTCTCGCTTGTTGAGCGTTCACAAGATTCGTGTCTACGGATCTTGGATTTTCAATTGCTTTAAGGATAGCACTTTTCGTTATTTCGTGGAAGACAATACGTTTAGTGTTCTCTGGCTTAAGGCCTAGTGCTTCGACTAGGTGCCATGAAATAGCTTCTCCTTCGCGGTCTTCATCAGTCGCGAGCCATACCATATCAGTTCCCTTCATCGCTTTTTTGAGATCAGCGATTACTTTCTTCTTATCATCGCTAATTTCATACTTAGGAGTGAAGTTATTCTCGATGTCGATTGCCTTGTTACCCTTTGGCAGGTCGCGGATGTGACCGAAACTAGACTTCACAATAAAGTCTTTTCCTAAGTATCCTTCAATGGTTTTCGCCTTCGCAGGTGACTCGACTATGACTAGATTCTTCGACATGAGTGTTGTTTTTCGGTGGCAAAGAAAGTGAATTTTTATTACAATCAGTACCTATTTATGAAGAAGTTTTTTTGTTTTTAAGATACCCCTTTAGGGGTGACAATTTGTCACCTCCGTATTGTGCTAGTATATTTGCAAGAAATAATTTAATGAGAGAAGGTGATAGAAATATTAATGAAGCACGACAGGGAGAAGCAATTCTGTTAGATCCGTCTATGTTAAATCAAGATGGAGAAGGAGTGAAGTTGAAGAAATTATTTCTTGAGAGTTACGGGTGCGCAATGAATTTCAGCGACTCAGAAATCATTGCATCAATCATGAGTGATGCGGGATATTCTACAACAAAGGATGAAACCGAGGCAGATTTGATCCTAGTGAATACTTGCTCGATTAGAGAAAAAGCTGAGGAAAGAGTTCGCAATAGACTGAAAGAATTTAAGCGCTACAAACGTAAAAATCGTCAGCTTGTGGTGGGTATGCTTGGGTGCATGGCTGAAAGGTTGAAGGAAGATTTGCTCGAGCAGGAGCAGCTCGTGGACCTTGTTGTAGGTCCTGATGCGTATAGAGATTTACCTTCTCTTGTGCAGAAAGTGAATGGCGGTCAAAAGGCAGTCAATGTGCTTCTTTCTAGAGAGGAAACATACGCGGAAATAAGCCCTGTAAGGCTTGATACTGCTGGTGTGACGGCATTTGTGAGCATAATGCGTGGATGCGATAATATGTGTTCTTTTTGCGTGGTTCCATTTACCCGCGGTCGTGAGCGTAGTAGAGACCCTCAAAGTATTGTGGCTGAGTCGCTTGACTTGTACAATAAGGGCTATCGTGAGGTGACTCTTTTAGGCCAAAACGTGGATTCTTACAAGTGGAACCTCGATATAAAAGGGAATGTTAAAGACCCTTCTCAGCCGGTTGTTCGTTTTGCAGAACTTTTAGAAATGGTAGCCGAGGTGAATCCAGATTTAAGGGTTAGATTCTCGACAAGCCATCCAAAAGACATGATTGACGACGTACTTCACGCTATGTCTAGGCACGAAAATCTCTGTAAGTACATTCACCTTCCAGTTCAGTCAGGTTCAAGTGCTATGCTTAAGAGAATGAATAGAGGATACACTCGTGAATGGTATTTGGGCAGAATTGCTGCGATTCGTGAGATTCTACCGGGATGTGAATTATCGACAGATATTATCACAGGCTTTTGTGGTGAGACCGAGGAGGAGCATCAAGAAACGATGACGTTATTGAAAGAAGTGGGATTCATAATGGCTTACAACTTTAAGTATAGCGAACGTCCTAAGACGTTGGCCGCTAGAAAGTTCGAGGACGACGTTCCTGAAGAATTAAAAGGATCTAGGCTATCTGAAGTAATCTTACATCAACGCCAATATGCTTCCGCTCTTACTCAAAAAATGGTTGGAAAAGTATACCGAGTTTTAGTAGAAGGGGTGAGTAAAAAGAGTGATGAGAAATTTTACGGTCGTAATACCCACAATACCGTAATGATTTTTGATAAAGGCGATTTAAAGCCATGTGATTACGTAAATGTCAGAGCACTTAGATGTACATCAGTTACTCTTATAGGAGAGGTAACTACCGATAAAGCAGATGCATAAATAAATTATGAACGTAGGAGCAGTAAAACAAAGGTTTGGTGTAATAGGAACAAGTCCTTCACTTGATAGAGCGATAACAATTGCTGCTCAAGTGGCGCCTACAGACCTTTCGGTGCTTATTCTGGGTGAAAGTGGAACTGGTAAGGAGGTTATGCCGAAAATTGTGCATCAATTCAGTAAGCGTAAGCACGGTAAGTACATCGCTGTCAATTGTGGCGCGATTCCTGAAGGAACCATTGATTCGGAGCTTTTCGGTCACGTGAAAGGCGCATTTACAGGCGCAGTTGATTCTCGAAAGGGTTACTTCGAAGAAGCTGATGGAGGAACGATATTTTTAGATGAAGTTGCAGAGCTACCGGTTACTACTCAAGTGAGATTATTGAGGGTTCTCGAGACGGGGGAATTCATGAAGGTTGGGTCGTCTTCGACTCAGAAAACGGATGTGAGGGTTGTGGCTGCAACGAATGTGGATTTTGATGAAGCGTTCCATAAAGGGAAGTTTCGCGAGGATCTATACTATCGTCTCAACCAAGTGCCGATTCAAATGCCACCTTTGAGAGATCGCTCAAACGACATACATCTTTTATTTAGAAAATTCACAACTGACTTCAGTGAACTACACCGAATGCCGCCACTATCTCTTTCGCCAGATGCGATAGAGCTTTTAGAGCATTATCCTTGGCCTGGAAATATCAGACAATTAAAGCACATTACGGAGCAGATGTCTGTCTTAGAAACAGATAGACGACTCAATTCCGATGTGCTGCTTGGATATCTTCCCGAAACTCATAGATCTCGTCTTCCTGTCAAGGTAAATAAAGGCAATGATGGATTTGAGGAAAGCGACGCAGGGAGAAATGAACGGGAGATGTTATACAAGGTGTTATTCGAAATGAAGGGCGATTTGAACGATCTAAAGTCACTCGTTCTAGGCATGATAAATAATGGTGGTTCACTCAGCGGGGCAGATGAAGCTATAGTTAAAAGGGTTTTCGAGGAACCGATTGAAACACAATCTACCTCTTCAGATAATTCTAAGGATAGTTCTTCTAATTTACCCTTGATTCTCAGAGCCCAAACCGTTTCTCCATCATCAACTCCTATAGTTCACGAAGCTGAAGAGGTTGAGCAAAGTCTATCATTAATTGATTCTGAACGTGAACTTATTAAAAGAGCACTAGAGAAGCATAGTAATAGACGAAAGGACGCAGCTGAGGAGTTAGGTATTTCAGAGCGAACGCTATATCGAAAGATTAAAGAGTACGACTTAAAATGATAAGGGCGATTAAGATATTAAGCCTAATGATGCTTGTAAGTTGCGGAGTTTACTCTCCCTACGGCGCTTCTACTTCGGGTGCGGATACTTTTAGCGTTACGAAATTTGAAGCGATTCACCCTCTTGTTTCCGCAACGTCTGCGCTCAATATTACCGAGGCGGTAATCGCTAGAGTTCAAAGGCAGTCCGTCTTAAAACTGGTCGGAGCAAATGATGGCGAATTGCAGTTCTCAGGAAAAATAGTGGGATGGACGGTTCAACCTATTAACGTTCAGGGTGATGAAGTAGCAGGCGCAAATAGAATTACTATAACCGTCGATATTTCGTACACGAACACTCTTGATGATAAGCTAAGTTTTCAAAGGAAGTTCTCTCGATTTGTAGATGTTCCTAGTAGTTCCGATTTATTCTCTATGGAAGATGCTATAGTAGAAGAAGTGGCCGAACTTTTGTCGCAAGATATTTTTAACGTAAGCCTAGGAAATTGGTAACTTGCAAGTGATGAATATTGATAAACTTAATAATCTTCTAGATCGTAAGAATGAAAACCTTGCCGATGTTCGTCAGGAGCTAGTCGAGTTAGTCGAGAATCATCCTTATAGCGGTCCTTTCAGAATGTTACTCGCAAAAGCTTCTAAAGACGCGGGCCATCTCGACCAACGTAAGGATCTTTTTGCCGCCGCCGCACATTGCGAATCTAGGAAAGCTTTGTTCGAGCTAATGTTCGGGGAGTCGTTCCGTAAGGAAGCAAGGAAGATTCATGAAATCATCGAACAAGCTGATGAGGTGACAGAAGAAGAGATGGAGGAGATAGTGGAGCTGGTTTGGCATGAAAAAGAAAACGAAACGCCCTCAAAAGAGGAATCGGATTCTAAATCGGAGGAGGAAAATAATATTCCACTAGCCCGTGAAGCGATAATTGAGGCAATTTCATCTTCGCTAAGAGAGGAAATGGAGGGCTGGGGAAGTGCGGAAAAGGCAAAAATTGACGAAAAAGACGAGTTTGAGGGGGGTGAAGAAAAAAAACTTTCAAAAAATATTTCGCAAAAATCGGGCGGCGAAAATCAAGCATATTTAGGCAGTAAAGTTGAGGGTAAAATCATCGAATTGAAGGGGCGTGGAGAAGCTAATTCTCTCTTCGGAAAATGGCTTGAAAAACGTGCTAAAGAAACCGAGTTCGGTGAGGTGGGTAATGTAGAAAGTCAAGTAATACAAGGGGCAGGGGCAATTATTGATGCTTTTATCAATAAAGGCAATCCGTCTATAGGAGCATTAAGAGAGCTGAAAACTCCAGCTGAAGATTGGGCGAAATCAAGCTTGGCTGACGACCCCAGTTTGGTCACCGAAACGATGGCTAAATTGTACGCCCAACAGGGCCAAATTGGGCGCGCAAGGAAGGCTTTTAAGATGCTCGCCTTGATATACCCTGAAAAAAGTGTTTATTTTGCATCCCAGCTTAAAAAGCTAAGCAACAAATAAGAGATCTACCATGGGAACTTTCCTTACAGTAATTATTTTGATTATATGCTTCCTATTAGGAGCAGTTATTCTTGTCCAAAACCCTAAAGGCGGAGGCCTTGCGTCTGGTTTTACTGGAGGAGCCTCTATGGGAGGTGTCCAGAGAACATCGGACTTTTTAGAAAAAAGCACTTGGTACCTTGTGGTAGCGCTTTTCGTATCATGCATGTTTGCCGGAATTTACAACGGTAATAGAGATGCTAACGTAGGAATTGACGAGAGCTTTTTGCCATCTACTACAGCCCCTGCAGCTCCAGTATCCCCTGCTGCTGTTGATGCACCACCATCTACACCTGCTGCTACGGAGGAAGTTGCAGAGTAAGTCACTTTACAATTATTCTATTCTTAAATTGCACTCGCATATCTCTGCGATTTAAAAATTGTTGTGCCATATAGGTTTGGCATAATTCTAGACTTAAAGATTTTATATAAGATTTAAAAATTACACATGTCAGTTAACATTCGCCCACTTGCAGACCGAGTTCTTATTGAACCTGCTGCAGCTGAAGAGACTACCGCTAGCGGGATTATTATTCCTGATACAGCCCAAGAAAAACCACAGCGCGGAACTGTGATTGCTGTGGGTCCTGGAAAGCCAGACGAACCTACTACAGTAAAGGTTGGAGATACGGTTCTTTACGGAAAATACTCCGGAACAGACCTTCAGATAGAGGGAGGAGATTACATGATTATGCGTGAGTCAGATATTCTCGCAATTATTTAAAAAGACAGAAAATGGCTAAAGATATTAGATTCAATAGAGCGGCACAGGAAGGGCTTAAGGCCGGTGTAGATGCTCTTGCAAATGCGGTAAAAGTAACCCTGGGACCGAAGGGGAGAAATGTTGTGATTGACAGGAAGTTTGGCGCACCTAGCGTCACGAAGGATGGTGTTACTGTTGCTAAGGAGATTGAACTTAAGGATCCTGTTGAGAATATGGGAGCCCAAATGGTGAAGGAAGTCGCTTCGAAAACAAACGACGTTGCTGGAGATGGAACTACTACAGCTACGGTTTTAGCTCAAGCCCTTATCCATGAGGGTATGCGCAATGTCGCTTCTGGCGCGAATCCTATGGATCTCAAGAGAGGTATGGATAAAGCTTCAGCTGCTATTGTAGCGGAGTTAAAGAAAATGAGCCAAGAAGTAGGTAACGACAACTCGAAGATCGAGCAGATAGCTACTATTTCGGCAAACAACGATCTCACCATTGGATCTTTAATCGCAGAGGCGATGAAGACAGTAGGAAACGAAGGAGTTATAACTGTTGAGGAAGCTAAGGGAATGGATACGACGGTAACAACCGTCGAGGGAATGCAGTTCGACAGAGGATACTTAAGTCCTTACTTCGTGACGAATCCTGAGAAAATGGAAGTCGAGTTAGAAAATCCATTTATCTTGATCCACGACAAGAAGATTTCGAATATGAAAGATCTTCTTCCCGTTTTAGAACAAACAGCACAATCTGGACGCCCCCTCCTTATCATCGCTGAAGATGTCGATGGAGAAGCGTTAGCTACACTTGTAGTGAATAAGATTCGTGGATCACTAAAAATCGCGGCAGTGAAAGCTCCTGGGTTTGGTGATAGAAGAAAGGCAATGCTTCAGGACATCGCAACGCTTACAGGCGGCCAAGTGATATCTGAGGAGACAGGTTTGAAGTTGGAAAATGCTTCTGCGGATGATCTGGGTACTGCTGAGAAAATTACCATCGATAAGGATAACACAACGGTTGTGAATGGTGCTGGGGATAAGGCTGATATTGATGCTAGGATAGGCCAAATCAAAGCCCAAATCGAAACTACTACTTCTGACTACGACAAAGAAAAACTTCAAGAGCGCCTTGCAAAGCTCGCTGGAGGAGTTGCAGTTCTTTATGTTGGAGCAGCGACTGAGGTTGAAATGAAAGAGAAGAAAGACAGAGTTGACGATGCGCTTCATGCTACTCGTGCTGCTGTTGAGGAGGGAATCGTTCCTGGTGGAGGAACTGCGTACATCCGTGCAGCAGCTACAATTTCGTCACTCGAAGGAGAGAATAACGATGAGACAACAGGAATGAAAATCGTCATTAGAGCTTTAGAGGAGCCTCTTCGCCAAATCGTAGCTAACGCAGGTGGTGAAGGCGCGGTCGTAGTTAATGCCGTTCGTGAAGGAAAGAAAGATTTCGGATTCAACGCGAGAACTGAAGTTTACGAGAATCTATATAAAGCCGGTGTTATCGATCCGACTAAAGTAGCTCGTGTAGCTCTAGAGAACGCTATTTCAATTTCTGGAATGATGCTCACCACGGAGTGCGTTATTTCTGATGGAGAAGAAGAAGGCGGAATCGGCGCACCACCAGCTATGCCAGCAGGTATGGGAGGCATGATGTAAATTATGTCGATATCGGTAAAACACGCAACCAAGGTTTTTAACGGACAGGCAGCATTAAATGATGTTAGTTTGGAAGTTCCTTCAGGTCAAGTTTTAGGACTTTTAGGACCAAATGGAGCAGGGAAATCAACCTTGATGCGGTTAATTTCCGGGTATATCCCACCTACCTCAGGTCATCTCGGGGTGAGTGGATACGATGTAGATACAAGTCCCTTAGAAACGAAAAAACGAATAGGTTATTTACCCGAACACAATCCATTACCGGAAGAAATGTTCATTCGTGAGTACTTGCAATTTGTGGGAGGACTTTATGAATTGCAAAATGTCAAAGCGAAAGTTGATGGCGTGATGAATGTCGTAGGCTTAATGCCTGAGGCAAACAAAAAGATAGGTCAGTTATCTAAAGGCTTTCGACAAAGGGTGGGGATTGCGGCAGCGATAATTCATGAGCCGGAAGTGTTAATTTTAGACGAACCGACATCAGGACTTGATCCAAACCAGCTCGTAGAAATAAGATCTTTGATTAAAAGTATTGGCGAGAAGCGAACGGTAATGCTATCTACTCACGTGATGCAAGAGGTTGAAGCGATGTGTGATAGAGTGGTTATGATTCGCAAAGGTGAGATCGTCGCTGACGAATCCACCTCGGTTTTCACTAATCGAGATGGAGGATTGGAAGCGGCCTTTAAAGAATTAACAGCTTGAGTTCTGAGATAAATACTGAAAAAGGAATCGTTTTTAGATCGACAGGATCTTGGTACGATGTTCAGGATGAATCTGGAGAAACTATTAAATGTCGAATTAAGGGTAAATTCCGATTGAAGGGGATTCGCTCTACAAACCCTATTGCCGTAGGAGATTCAGTAGAGTTTATTCGAGGTGAGGACGGGACGGGAAGTATAGATAAAATTGGTAAAAGGCGAAATTGTATCGTCAGGAAGTCGGTAAATCTATCGAAGGAGAGTCATATCGTTGCATCGAACTTGGATAGGGCGTTTTTAATTGTAACGATTGCTTCGCCTAGGACTAGTTCGGGGTTTATCGACAGATTCTTAGTCACTGCGGAGGCTTATGGCATCCCTACCACAATCGTTTTTAACAAGATCGATCTTCTAGAGGACGATGTTGATGCATCTTCACGCCAAACAGAGTTAGAGCGTATTTATTCCTCTGTGGGATACGAAACTATGAGAGTATCTGCTGAAGACGGTCGGGGGATTAAAGAATTCAAAGCCGCTTTAAAGGATGGTATCTCGCTTCTTTCGGGGCATAGTGGGGTAGGAAAGAGCACGATAATAAACGAAATCATTCCGGGGTTAGATCTAAAGACAGCAGATGTATCGGAATCTCACTCTAAGGGTAGGCATACGACAACTTTTGCAGAGATGTTTTCTGTACCGGGAGGAGGATTTATTATCGATACCCCAGGTATAAAAGGGTTTGGTCTAGTAACTTTAGAGAGAGAGACTTTGAATCATCAGTTCCCAGAGTTTTTTGCCATTTTACACGATTGTAAATTTAACAATTGTGTGCATATTGGAGAGCCAGGATGTGCGGTTAGAAAGGCGGTTGAGTCGGGGGAAGTATCGGAGGAACGGTACTCTAATTATAGCGAGATGTACGCGGGATTTGAGGAAGGGCCGTATAGATAATTTTACAACCTTGAGGCGTATAGCCCATTGACCCTTAGATCTTCGGAATTGTATGCTAATCTTTTGTTCGTCTTTATGTCCAAAACATCAACTCCAACTGACCTCAAAATAGCATCTCCTGCTGCGCAATCCCATTCCATATAAGATCCAGTTCTTACATGAATTTCAGCTTCGCCTAGGGCTAATTTACAAAACTTAAGAGCACCGCTTACGGGTCTTGCTATTACCTCACTTGGATCTATGCCCGGGGGAACTAAGTCCTCTAAAGAGGCCTCTTCTACCCAGGATGTTACAAGTCTGTATGGTTTTTGGATAGCTTCAGGGATTATTGTTTTGGGATTTAATCCATCAATTTGGGTTATAGAAAAATCATGTCCCATAGCTCCAATGTAAATCCTATTTGCGATGGGGTCTGCCACTATTCCTATTATAGGCCCGGTTTCATCACAAAGTGCGATGTTTACGGCAAACCCTGAGCGATGGCTGAGGAAAGATTCAGTGCCATCTAGAGGGTCTATCAAAAAATAGTTTTTCCAGCACTTCCTTTCCTCATAAGGAGGGATGCTACCTTCCTCAGTGATCATAGGAATTCCAAGAGGAGTAAGAATTTCCGTGATAATCTTTTCAGAAGCGTAATCAGCGTCAGAGACAAGAGAACCATCATTCTTAGATGCTATATGTAGTTCAGAATCCGATGAAGGAAGAGCTGAAAGTAAGACCTTAGCCCCAGCTCCAGCAGCTTGTATGGAAGCTGCAAGCGCTTTTTCGAAAAGTTCTGGTGACAACATGCCTCTAAGGTAGTTATCTTTGTCCCGATGCAGGGGTGCCTTTAGGCTGAGATAATACCCTTTGAACCTGACCGGATAATTCTGGTAAGGAAGATATCAAGAGTGCTTGTGCTCCCGCGTCACTTTTATTGTAAAAACTGTTGTTGCACAAACCACTGCTATGCGTAATTTTATTTTGCTCGGATTTTTATTGTCTTCGGCCACTATTCAAGCCCAAATTGATTCTATCAACGTTCTTCAGCCCGCTGCTGTTTCTGCGGTTACTTCAGATGAAAGAGCTCCGTTCACACATACTGAATTGCGAGCTGATGAGTTGAAGTCGAGGGATTCAGGTCGTGATTTACCTTTTCTTTTAAGATTCGCTCCTTCTATTGTGGTTACTTCGGATGCTGGAAACGGTATTGGATATACTGGAATGAGAATTAGAGGAACCGATGCTAGCCGTATAAACGTTACTATTAATGGAGTTCCGTTGAATGACGCGGAATCTCAAGGAGTTTATTGGGTGGATTTACCAGATTTGGGCGCGAGTACTTCAGAGCTTCAGATTCAAAGGGGAGTCGGTACTAGTACGGTAGGCCCGGGCGCATTCGGGGGCTCTATTTCCGTAAATACATTGGGGTCAGTTGTAAAGCCTAGCGTACGAGTGAGCTTAGGAGCGGGGTCTTTTAATTCATATCGTAGAAGCGTAAATTGGAATTCGGGAATGTTAGGAGAGGGGTGGTCTATGGAAGGCCGCGCTTCTAATATCGAGTCCGATGGATATGTCGATAGGGCGACAAGTAACTTGAGTTCGCTATATACTTCGGTTGCGAAGAGATGGGATAACGGAAAGATATCATTTACGACCATGCTCGGGAGAGAGAGGACATATCAATCTTGGTTTGGTGTACCTCAATTCGCAACAGACGAAGAGGTGACGGACGCTGAGATTCTCGATTGGGCGGCAGGAAGTTATGAGTACGGTTATGGCTACGACACTGAGCGACTCACGGATTTATTAGAGAATCGCCGCACGCACAACTACTATAATTACGACGACGAAGTGGACGATTATGGCCAAAACCATCTTCAACTCCACCTCGAACAACAGATAGGAATCGCTAATTTAGGAGTAACTCTATATTCTACTACTGGAGCGGGATATTACGAGCAATTTCGTACAGACGATTCCTTTTCGAGCTACGGCTTAACCGCTCCGTTATTTCCCGATTCTACTTCGCCTGAGACTACAAATCTTATCAGAAGACGTTGGCTTGATAATGAGCTGAAAGGCGCAATGTTAAACGTTCAAATTCCTTTCGAAAAATGGGATTTAGATGCCGGGGGCGCATATTCGTATTATTCGGGCGACCACTTCGGTGAGATAATTTGGATGGAGCATGCGGCGAATGTCTTGCCCGGCACGAAGTATTACGATAGTGTTGGAGAGAAGCAGGATTTGAGTGCTTATGCACGCGCGAGTTATGATGTTATCCAGGACGTTCTTAGAGTTCAGGGCGAAGCCCAAATCCGTTCAATCATCTATACCTCCACCGGTTCAGATTCAGATCTTCAAGAGGTCGCTCTTAATGACACTCTACAGTTCTTTAACCCGAAGCTCGGGTTTGATTACATATTTTCAGATTCAAATAGAGGGTTCGCGTCTATTGCGGTCGCAAATAGAGAGCCCGCAAGAAGCGATTATCTAGATAACCCTCAAGAGAATTCAATCCGCCCTGAACGATTACTAGATTTCGAATTGGGATACCGTTATTCCGGTTCGAAGTGGGGTGCCGAAATAGGACTTTACTACATGAGTTACAAAGACCAGTTAATTGCTACGGGCGCTCTAAACGATGTCGGTAATTCGATTAGGATGAATGTTCCCGAGAGTTATCGCGCTGGAATTGAACTACAATCAGGAGTTCAGATTACGCCCCGTTTTAAATGGAACGGAAACCTAACATTGTCGAGTAATAAAATCGAACTTTTCTCAGAAACTCTTTATGATTACTCGCCTCTTGAAAATTACGAAAACGTAATAGATCACGATAATACAGACATCGCTTTTTCACCTTCTGTGGTCGGGGCTAGTATATGGGGATTAGAGGTTTGGTCTAAAGGCGGAGAAAATGTGAATATGGAAATCGCAACTAAGTACGTCGGGAAACAATTCATGGATAACACTTCTAACGACTCAAGGTCGTTACCCTCTTACCTTGTGAATGACCTTATCTTGAATTGGTCGCACGACTGTGAAAACGGAGGGATTTTGAAAGTCTCTTTGTTTGCTAATAACATACTGAACGAAATGTATAGTTCGAACGGTTGGACTTACAGTTATTTGTACGGTGGGCTTGAGGCTATGACAACAGAAAATTATGTGTATCCTCAGGCTGGAAGGAATGGATTTATAAATATTGGGCTCTCTTTCTAGCGTTAATATCGTAAATTGAGCAAATGTTACGACTAGATTCACTTCATGTATTCATCGCCCTTTTTATGGGGACGTTTATGATGTTAAGTGTTAGTATGTCGGCCCAATACACGATGCCTTTTGAGGAATTAGTTCATGAAGGAACGTGGTTGCAATGGCCTCATGATTACACATATGGTTTCGGTGCTTCTGATTTTGAACCGACATGGATTGCGATGACTGCTGCATTAGTTGATGGGGAGAAAGTACATATTATCGCTTATGATGAAATTCATGAAGCTCACATTTTGACACTTCTTGCAAGCGCCGAAGTATCAATGGAAAATGTAGATATTTATATCGCTCCTACGGACGATTTTTGGGTGAGAGATAACGGGCCGATTTTCGTTTACGATTCGGAGGCGACGTTAACTATTTTGGATTGGGGATTTAATGGTTGGGGCGGAAATACGCCGTTTGAACTTTGTGATGTCATTCCCGATTCGGTAGCCGAGTTTTTACAAGTTCCCATCATCGATTTGAGCGCAATGGTTTTAGAGGGTGGTGCTTTTGAGATTGATGGTCACGGAACGTTAATGGCGACTCGGACTTCAATTACTGGCGCAGATAGAAATCCTGATTTGTCAGAATCCGAAATAGAAGATTTTTTAGAACAATATATTGGTGTAACGAACTTTATTTGGCTCGATGGAATGTTCGGAGGTTTAGAAGATGTAACGGACCAACACATAGACGGCTTCGCGAAGTTCCACGGTAACAATACCATAGTAACTATGAACGATACCGATCTAGAATACTGGTATGTTTCTCAGTCAGATAGAGCCATTTTATTTAATGCCTTGAATTCAAATGGCGACCCATTCAATCACATTTTCCTACCCCTAACTCAATATAATGTTACTACTACTTGGGGTCAGTCCGTGGGGTTTAGGGCTAGTTATGTGAATTACTATGTTGCGAACGGAGTTGTTTTGGTACCCAATTACAATGATCCACAGGATGATGTCGCAAATGAATTAATTGCATCGCTCTATCCTGATAGAGAGGTGGTGGGTGTTGATTGTAGGAATATTTTAATTAATGGGGGCATGGTGCATTGCATCACCCAACAACAACCCATCGGGGCAACAGGAATAGGCGTGAGCGAGTTGCCTCAGCTTTCTGAAGATGAGCTTATTAATGTATATGATTTATTGGGGAGGAAAATTCAGACTCCTAAAAAAGGGGTGCTGTATTTATGGCAGTACAAGAGTGGTTTTGTTAAGAAAGCTTTAGCACATTAAAGTCGAGACTTTTTTCTAAAACGGTCCCCAGAATCACTAGGTCTGCACCAGCTTCCCAAGCGTTTTCTATCCCCTCAAGCCCGTTTATTCCTCCACCTACAATTAGTGGGACTGAAACAGAGTTTCTTACGGCCTTTATCACCTCCATTGAAATGGGGTCGCCAGCTCCGCTTCCCGCATCTAAATAGACGGCCTTCATACCTAAAAGGACAGCGGCTTGAGCTGTGGCAACTACGAGTTCAGGTTTTGCGGAGGGGATAGGTAAAGTTTGGGTTATATACGCAGCAGTTGTAAGGGGCCCATCCCCCACCAACATATACGCCGTAGCTACAGTTTCTAGATTCATTGCCATCAGCTTAGGCGCTGCTTCGACGTGCTTGCCTATGAGTAAGTCTGCATTCCTCCCACTCACAAGACTCAGAAGTAACAGCGCGTCAGCATCTTCGCAAATCTGGTCAGGCGATCCGGGAAATATGATGACAGGAAGTTGAGTGATGTTTTTAACTCTTTCTACTATTTCGGCGGTGTTACCATATGAAAGATGGCTGCCTCCTACAAAGATATCAGATGCATTTGAGTCGTCAATTTCCTGAATCCATTTGTCTAAGGCATCCCCCTTAGGCGTTTTGTCAGGGTCGAGCAGCACTGCAAATCTTTTGCGTCCAACTAAACGGTCAACCTCAAGTCCTTCGAGCCAAGAATTATTCATGTTACCGAATTTATCGCATTAACGATTGAAATCACTGTCGATTTGTGTCTCATAACGTGTCCGCTTGATATTTCTATGAAAAACACGTTGTTTTTCACGCCCTTAAGTTCTTTTTGAAGTGGAAGCGACCAGTTCATAGGAATGATTTTATCTCTGTCGCCGAAGATGAAAAACACGGGACATTTTTCGCTTGATTTATGTCTTAGTAGCTCTGCTAATTTATTTTCTTGAGGCCAAAACTCTCTATGGCTTGCCCACCCATACGCTACTCTTTGTCTAATATCATGATTGTCGGTATGAAATCGTCCGAAGTGATGTTTGTGCTCCGAGATTAAACGTAGCGATCTTAAGAGGTCGATGAATTTTCTGTTCGTTTTAGGGAACTTATCAATCAACCCCCATGTGATCTTACCGAGTTTCGTGTTTACCACGAACTTGTAGAGTTTGCCCATCTTAAGTCCGTCAGTCGCCAGAACAATAACTCTACTGAATTTTTCCGGAAAGCGTTCAAATAAAGTGAGAGCAATACGCCCCCCCATTGAATATCCTAAAAGCTCAATTTTCGTTTCAGCACTGTCGATGTACGATTCAATCGCTTCCATCAATAACTCTGGCGATAACGCAGCTCTTTTATCAAGTGGCGCCAAGGGTATACTGCTTCCGTGGTGTACTAGACTGACTGACAGCATTTGCGTATCCAAATCATATAACGGTTCGAAGCTTCCCATCTCGTCAGCATGCCTATCAAAGCCGTGAAAAGCTACGACGACCTTAGATTTTCGTTCCTTCTCGACCCCGAGAGTACTCCACGCACCGAACCTCCAGCCTCGGTACTCCCATTCGACATATTCCCCAATTTTCATTCCGCAAAGTTCGACATAAGTGGGGTTACGAAAACCCCTTTAATAAACTGTGGAAAAGAGATGTTGTTTTTCGGGCAATAGAAGCACTTCAATAATGTAACTTTGCCCCGGTTTAAGTCTTACTTAACCGGCTATTTCGAATTTGAACATAGTCGGATAAAAAAAAAATGCCTAAAGATTCTAGCATTAAGTCGGTTTTGATAATCGGCAGCGGCCCAATTGTTATCGGGCAGGCATGCGAGTTTGATTATAGCGGATCTCAGGCTTCTCGCTCTTTGCGTGAAGAAGGAATAGAGGTAACCCTCATAAATTCTAACCCTGCCACCATCATGACCGACCCGGTGATGGCTGACAACATCTACTTAAAGCCTCTGGAGTCAGAGTCAATTATTGAGATTCTTAAGAAGCATGATATTGATGCGGTGCTACCGACTATGGGAGGCCAAACAGCGCTTAACCTAGCGATACAATGTGACGAATTAGGTATTTGGGAAGAGTATGGAGTTAAGATAATCGGAGTAGATATTGCAGCGATAGAGATTACGGAGAATCGTGAGGAATTCCGTCTCTTAATGGAGAGGATAGACATTCCTATGGCTCCCCAAGCAACGGCGAAAAGTTTCTTAGAAGGAAAGGAGGTTGCGCAGGAATTCGGATATCCACTTTGTATTCGAGCTAGTTTCACTTTAGGTGGTGCGGGAGCTGCGGTAGTTCATACAAAAGAGGATTTTGAAGATAAACTTACTATGGGGCTCCATAAATCACCGATTCACGAGGTGATGATTGATAAAGCACTTCTCGGCTGGAAAGAATTCGAGTTGGAGCTTTTAAGAGACGCGAATGATAATGTGACTATAGTTTGTTCTATAGAAAACATGGATCCAATGGGCATTCACACAGGTGATTCAATTACTGTTGCTCCTGCGATGACTCTATCAGATACGACATACCAACGTATGCGAGATATGGCTATCAAAATGATGCGCAACATAGGTGAATTTGCTGGAGGATGTAATGTGCAGTTTGCGGTTTCGCCAGATGAGAAAGAAGATATCATCGCCATCGAAATTAATCCTAGAGTCTCTAGGTCTTCGGCTTTGGCATCTAAAGCTACTGGTTATCCTATTGCCAAACTTGCCTCTAAACTCGCTATAGGATATCACTTAGATGAGTTAAAGAATACTATTACTGGATCAACTTCAGCGATGTTTGAGCCGACTCTTGACTATGTGGTAGTAAAAATTCCTCGCTGGAATTTCGATAAATTCCCTGGAACTAATCGCGAATTAGGATTGCAAATGAAATCTGTGGGAGAGGTGATGGCAATAGGCCGGTCTTTCCAAGAGGCGTTGCAGAAAGCGTGTCAATCTTTAGAGATTAAGCGCAACGGGCTTGGTGCCGATGGTCGCGAATTACGCGATCAAGATCAGATCATGGATAGTTTACGCCATCCAAGTTGGAATAGATTATTCCATATTTACGACGCATTTAAGCTCGGGATTCCGTTCCACAAAATCCACGAGTCTACGAAAATTGATCCTTGGTTCCTTCGTCAGATCGAAGCACTATTAATGCTCGAAAAGGACATCGAAAAGGAGTCAATTCAATCTATTCCTCGCCAACTTTTAATGGAGGCGAAGAGAAAAGGCTATGCGGATCGTCAAATCGCTCATCTTCTAAGATGCCTTGAAAGCGAAGTTCATTCAAGGAGACAAGACGAAGGAATTAATCGAGTCTATAAATTAGTTGATACTTGTGCAGCGGAATTCCCGGCTGTGACACCGTATTACTACTCGACATTCGAAGAGTCTGAGAATGAAAGTGTCGTCACCGATAAGAAGAAGGTTGTCGTTTTAGGGAGTGGTCCGAATAGAATCGGGCAGGGGATTGAGTTTGACTACTGTTGCGTACATGGGGTGCTTGCGGCGAAAGAGTGTGGTTATGAGACCATCATGATCAATTGCAACCCGGAGACTGTTTCTACCGACTTCGATACTGCCGATAAATTGTATTTCGAGCCGGTTTTTTGGGAGCATATCTACGATATCATCCTACACGAAAATCCAGTGGGAGTGATTGTACAGTTAGGAGGCCAAACCGCACTTAAGCTCGCCGAAAAACTGGATCGCTACGGTATTCCCGTACTTGGTACGTCATACAAAGCGCTCGACCTTGCGGAAGATAGAGGAAGCTTCTCTACTCTATTAAAGAAAGAAGGGATTCCATATCCTAAGTTCGGGGTTGTTGAAAATGCAGACCAAGCTGTAGATCTATGTCGCGAGCTCGGTTTTCCACTTCTAGTCCGACCTTCATATGTTCTAGGAGGACAGAAAATGAAGATCGTTATAAACGAAGAAGATCTCGAACGTCACGTGATCGACATTCTCAAGCACTTACCAGAAAACCAAATCCTTCTCGACCATTTTATAGAAGGAGCCATTGAATGTGAGGCCGATGCGATATGCGATGGCGACGAAGTTCGAATTATCGGTATCATGCAACATATCGAACCAGCTGGAATTCACTCTGGCGATAGTTATGCGCTACTTCCCCCGTTTAATTTAGGCGATTTGGTAATCCAAAAAATCGAAGATTATACAAGAAGGATCGCTGTTGCGCTTGAAACTAGAGGACTCATAAATGTGCAGTTTGCGGTAAAGGACGACGAGGTTTATATCATCGAAGCGAATCCTAGAGCGTCTCGAACTGTTCCGTTTATTTCGAAAGCTTATGGCGTTCCTTACGTAAACCAAGCTGCTAAAGTGATGCTCGGTGAAGCGAAACTAAAGGACATGCCTCACTCTCCTCATCTCGATGGATATGCAGTGAAAATTCCTGTTTTCAGCTATGAGAAGTTCCCAGATATAAATAAAGAGCTCGGTCCAGAGATGAAATCTACCGGTGAGGCGATACGTTTTATCGATGATTTACGAGATCCCTTTTTCCGCAAGATTTATAGCGAGCGCAACCTATATTTGAGCAAGTAATTCCAATTAATGCTTAAGTCAATTTTCTATATCGTTATAGTGTGGTTTATCTGGCGCTGGTTGGATAGAATCTTTGGATGGAGAAGACGGAATAGAGATGTTTTTGGAACTACAAGTAATCCACAGGATAGACCTCAGTCGCCTCCTAAAAGTAAAACTCCTAACGACAATAAGATAGGAGATTATGTTGATTTTGAAGAAGTAGAGGACTAGGAGTTAACTTGTCACCCATGAAAAACGCTCTACAACAACTATTACCCCATTCAATAGCTGTTTTTCTACTTTTCTGCATTTCCGCAGCGCTTTATTCGCCCTCGATTTTAAAGGGAGAAAGAATGAGGCAGGGAGATATTATTAATTTCAAGGGAATGGCTCACGAAACAGAGAGCTATTACTTCATTGAAGGTGAGCGTCCTGACTGGACCGATAGTATGTTCTCGGGTATGCCTACCATTCAAATTACAGGGATAGGATTCACTACGGTTCCGAAAGTTATTTGGTTGATTCTAAGATTTTTCATGTCTCCAGAGATCATGACTCTGTTCATGGCGATGTTGGCGGGGTATGTTTTGGCATTATGCCTGAAGGCCCCCCCTTGGGTAGCATTTATTATAGGTGCGACTTATGGGTTAGCGTCCGTAAACACCTTGTATTTAGCGGCGGGTCATGCTTCAAAAGTTAGGGCGATTGCGGTTATGCCTGGTGTTCTAGGTGGCGTTTTGGCTGCCTTTCGTGGGCGTAGAGCTGCGGGAGTGGCGATTTTCACGTTGTTCTTGGCGATTCATATTTATGCGAATCACCTCCAGATGACTTATTACCTTATGTTCTTAATCGTGGCGGTAGGCTTGTCAGAGTTGATTAATGCAGTTATAAAAGGCCAAACCAAATCAGCAATCATCACCTCCTCGCTATTATTAGTTGGAGCATTTAGTGCGGTCTTACCTCAATCAGCGGAGTTAGCACTCACTCAAAACTACTCTCAGTACACTACTAGAGGCGAGGCGATTTTGCCCGATTTAGAATCGGGAGATGCGGTTTCTAATTCAGGACTTGATAGATATTATATCCTCGAGTATAGTATGGCTCGTGGAGAGTGGCTTTCAATGTTAGTCCCGGATATTAAGGGTGGGGCGGATCAACTTTATTGGGGAGAGCAACGTTTCAGTGGTGGAGCATTTTATTTCGGAGCAATCGCATTTGCGTTTTTCCTTGCATTTCTCTTCGTGGGGAAAGACCCAGTCCGATGGCCTCTCCTTTTAATTACGCTTCTCGCGATAATTTTATCGTGGCGCGAGACATCTTTTATTTTCGACTTCTTCATAGAATACGTTCCTCTTTTCAATAAGTTTAGGGATACGAAAATGATGCTAGTAATAGTCCAAGTCGCAGTCGCAGCGGGTGCAACTCTTGCGTTAAAGGAGATTTGGGATGATGTATCTCATGGTAAGTGGAAGCCTTGGGTTTTCTCATTACTGGGAATTACCGCTGTGTTAGGCGCATTTTATGCTCTTCCGACAACGTTTTTCGACTTCACGTCAAGCATTAGAACAGACCAAGCCCTTTCTCAAATAGGTAAGTCAAAGGTTGTAGATATGAGGTTGGAAATTTTCCGATCTGATATTCTTAGATCAATAGGGCTTATTCTTTTGACTGCTGCAGCTGTCTTTGCGATATATAAGAAGACTATTGATAAGAGAATTATTTTCGGGTTTCTAGCAGTGGTTATGATATTTGAAATGTCTGCTGTAACGAAACGTTATCCGATAAATTGGGTGGATTCTTTTGAAGCGGCTTATCCTTTTGAACCCACTCCCCCAGATTTAGCAATTCTCCAACAAGAGTCAAATGGCCTTGAAGGATTTGAGGAATTAAAGAAATCGAACATTAAAATAGAAGAAGAAAGGTTAGGTCATAAACTTTCTCGAAGGCATTATAGAGCAGAGGCAGCAGCCTCATTTAGTGCACTTAACTCGTTGACTCATTATAGAGTTCTAGATTGGCAAAGACCATTTAATGACGCTCGGACTTCTTACTTTCATAAGTCTGTAGGAGGTTATCACGGGGCGAAGTTGCGTAGGTACCAAGATTTTATTGATAAGGTTCTAATCCCCGAAAGAAAGGAGTTTGTGTCTTTCGCAGAAACCTCTGGAATAGGTCTTGCCACGACAAGACTTAAAGCCCTAGCAATGCTTAATACGAAGTATATCATCTTACCGGGAGCAGAACAACCACTGCCTTTAGTAGGAGCACTTGGACCTGCCTGGATTACGTCATCTGTACTTTTTGTAGATGACGCAAATGAGGAGATTTCTGAAGTTAGAAATGTAGATCTCTCAACCACTGCAATTATTCACCGAGAATTCGAATCTGAATTGTCTAATATAAGCTTGCCGAATTCTGACACCCCCCATAATTCGACAGTTACACTTTCCCATTATCATCCAGAAAAATTGACGTATTCAACGTCGAGCGATACGGATGGGGTAATGGTGCTAAGTGAGGTTTGGTATCCAGAGGGATGGAAAGCAACAATTGATGGAAAATCGGTACAGATTATCAGAGCCAATTATATATTGAGAGCATTAGTTATTCCAGCTGGCGAGCATATTGTAGAGCTAACTTTTGAACCATCGGGCAGGAAGTTAGCGGGAATTGCTAGCGGATTAGGAAGTTTATTACTTCTGATTTTCATTGGAGCCATGGTGTTTTCACATTACCGAAAGGTTTTAGATTAAGCATCTGATGAAGCTTATTTATACAAGTTCTCCCGGAGAGTGGTCTAAGGATTTTTGGGTTCAGTGGGATGCGTTTCTTGCTGGGGAGAACTCGAGTGCTTATTTAGACTCTCGCTCTATTAAAGCTGCTCTGGCTGTTCCTGATAGGTACTTAAGAGCCATTTGTTGGCTTGATGAAAATCAAAATATTGTAGGAGTAGCTAGCACCGAAGACACACAAGCTGAAAGCATCTCAAAAGGGCAGTTTCTAAAAGCGGATAAGCCGATTTTTAAGCTCGCTCAAAGATATTTATATAGGGGAGATGGGAAGTTTAAATTGAATATTCGTGTTCTTGGGATGGTTTTGTCTAGTGGAGATCACGCATACAGATTTGACGATAAAATTTCAAAAGAGGAAGTCCACAAAGCAATTGACGACGCATTAAAAATTCTAGAGGACAGAGATGCTATCCTTCCCAAGACATTTCTAATAAAAGATCATTACATCGATATTCCCATGGATGTGAAATTCGCTGGAAAATCGACCTGGCATCCTCGTTGGGTAGATCTAGAGTTTGATCCTGTAATGGAAATCGATATTTCGCCGGATTGGACTAGCTTCGAACACTATAGGGAAGCACTTCGTAAAAAATCGAGAACGAAAATTAGACGAATACTTAATAGCTCAGAAGAGCTAGTCCTAAAAAACCTCAATCTTGAGGAAGTCATACAACTCTCGTCAGAACTATACGATCTATACTCGAAAGTATACGGTCGAGCAGGCTTCAAATTAGGAAAACTCCATAAGCAAGACATCGTTGAGCTTAAAAGACATTGGGGAAGTGAATTCCCGGTATTTGGTTACTATCACGAAAATACTTTAGTCGGATTTCAATGTGGGATTGTTACAAAACATGCCGTTGAAGCATTCTTTGTAGGATTTAATGAAGATGAAAATCGCATCCATTCTATATACCAACGCATGCTTTTAGAGTTTATTCAACAAGGAATTAAAGTAGGAGCAAAAAAGATATCTTTAGGCCGCACAGCTCTGGATATTAAATCTTCGCTTGGAGCTTGTCCTAGAAGATTGTCATGCCATATGAAAGTAGAAAATCCATATATTCATTTTTTAATGAGGTTAATAGCAGGTGCTTCATCTCCTAAAATACCCCAGCTAAAAAGAGCTTGGAAAGACAACGTCATTCAAGGTTAAGCAAGTTTATCTTCGCGCTATAATTAAATTAAAATGAACAATAAAGTAATATTGGGAGTAATAGGGGTTTGGCTTATAGCTTTAACATATTTACAGTTAGTGCCTGCGCCTGCAAAAATTTCCGATGAGGGAGCTGCAGTGATTGCGTTTGTCCACGGTGACACCCTCCGTCAAGGTATGCTTTTAATCCAAACCCTAGAGGCTTCACTTCGCAAAAGCATGAATGAGGTTGATTCCACTTTGAAAGTTCAAGCTCTTCCACTTCAACAAGAAGCTCAAGAACTTATCCAATATGCAAACTCTGCACAAGCAACTGAAAATGAGATAGGAATTGCTAGTAATAGGGTTCGTGAAATAGAGACTATTCTTGAGAAAATGCAATATGAAGCTGAACAACACTTCTTATTTCAAGAGAGCACGATGCAAGCTACAATTGCGGCACACCTTACGAAAACGCTAAGGACTTATTCTGAAAAGAACGGAATTGATGTCGTATTAAATTGGGGCTTGAGTGGAGAAGGTGTTTTGTTTGGTACAGATGCTCGTGATGTGACTTCTGAGGTTCTGCAAGATCTTAATTTTTCAAACTAACAGCAATATGATTCTTGCAGACACAAAAAAGGAGGAGCATGTTGTAGAATATATTTTGTTTCTATGGCAGATTGAAGATCTTGTTAGAGCGGCGAAATTCAATCCTGAAGTTCTCGAAAACTGGGCTGAAGAAACTGCACTACGTGAGGGGACTGACCCTGAGAAAGAGAAGGCTTGGATAGTAGGTATTGCTAGTTCAATGCGTACCCAAGGGAAAGAAGAATCAGGTCACACTACTGATGTTAGTGAGCCCTTAGTAGAGTTAGCTCACTTACATGAAATGCTTCTTGGGCCTACTGAAGATTTACGATATAAAGAAGCGTTTGACGTGGCCAAACCTATGCTCAAAGAGCTCAAGAAGAACACATCTGATTCAACAGAACATCCTGTGGAACAGTTGCTTATAGGTTTATACGGTTGGTTGCTGTTGAGGATGAAAAAGCAAGCTATTTCTGCTGAATCGGAGGCTGGATTTGTTGCATTTCGCAACTGGGCAAATGCTTTAGCGAAGGGGCATTTGAAGATTTATTACGGTAAATAACCCCCCATTATATCCTCGTTCTTTTGTTAAGAACTACCCTAGTGTGATGTGATATGCTGAAATTGAGGTACGATTTTGCAGTATGCCATCAACACTACCTATTTACAATGAAAAGTCTTGGAAAGCGGAGATTTTGGACCCTTCAAAAGAAGAAGGCCAAATACGTTTTTCAACTTTAAAATCAAGTGGTGTTATTTCATCGGAAATCGATACTCTCGAAAGTCAAGTTGCAGAATTAGCAATCACTCGAGACCCTACTCTCAAGCAAGACCCAAGTGGACTTGCGACTGCGATTAGTCAGGTTATAGGAAATAAAGATTGGGATACTTTCGGACGATGGGTTGTGTTTTCATGGAACAAATGTGCTGTTAGGTTACTACCCCCTGATGATTTTGCAGAGCTAAGGACGAATCGTAACCGCGATAGAATTACTACCGAAGAGCAGAATTTGTTAAGTAGTAAAACGGTAGGTATAGTGGGTTTGTCAGTGGGGCAAGCTGCAGCAATGACTATCGCAATGGAGAGGTCTGCGGGAACGATAAAACTTGCAGATTTCGATGAGTTAGAATTGTCAAATCTAAATAGAATCAGTGCAGGTGTTCACGAACTTGGAATGCCTAAATGCGTAATCGCAGCCCGTTCTATTGCTGAAGTCGATCCCTACTTAAATATTGAAATTTACCCTGACGGAGTTAAGGAAGAGAACGTCGGAGATTTTATGACTGGGTGTGATGTTGTAGTTGACGCTTGCGATGGTTTATCGGCAAAAGCGATGATTAGAATCGAAGCTCTAGAGAAGAGAATACCCATAGTTATGGATACTAGCGATAGAGGAATGCTCGATATTGAACGATACGATTTGACTCAAATTGAAGACGGATTTTTACATGGAAGAATAGATGCTTCCACTATGCATTCGTTACGTGATAGAGTGAATTGGGATATGGAAACCTTAGATTTATTCATTGATTTTCAGTCTGCCTCTGAGAGGGGTCAGATGTCTTTAGCCCAAATGGGTACAGTCCTCGTAGGCTGGCCTCAATTACACTCCGACGTTGCTTCAGGTGGGGCATTTGCAGCAGAAACTTGTCGCAGATTAATGCTTGGCGAAAATTTACCTGATACACGATTATACCTTGAACTCGATGAGCAGCTCACTGTCAAGAACTAGCACAGAACAACTCAGAAAAGCGAAAGTTGTAGATGAAGTGCATCTAAGAATCTTAAGGGCTTCTGAAGATGTGGGGCTTTGTCGTCAGATGGTTGAAGGTCATAAAAGAGTCCTAAGGGCATACGGCATAAAGAAAATTTCGTCCTTTAATACTGATTGGATTGGACGAGATGACGTGATATTGATTGTTGCACTATCTGCTGATGGAGAAAAAATACTTGCAGGAACTCGTTTACAAACTGGCCCAGAACCTAATAGTTTTCCATTATTTCGAGCTGTAGGAACAGAAGATGAAACTATTGAACCGTGGCTCAAATCGATTATCCCTGAAGGGACAATGGAACTTAATGGAATGTGGAATTCGCTTGAACTAGCGGGTATGGGGCTAGGTGTCGAATGGATGGTTCAATCTGCGATGGCTTCAATGTCTATGTTGAATTTAAGGAATCTCCTCGCATTGACATCACCAGTTACGAGAAGAATGCGGGATAAAATGGGGTGGAAAATTCACAGTGAATTTGGAAATAATGGATATTTTAAATACCCTACGGATACACTTCGAGCAAGCATTGAACAATTCATTTTCCCCGATTATCTGCCTAACTCTGAACCAGAAGTCAAATCTTTTTTAGAAGACTTATGGGCTGCTCCTATTGGACATGAAATGAGTGTAGAAGGACCAAAAGGCAAGCTAAAAGTTAGATTTAATATTTCAATATGATATACAGGAGTGCTATAAAGTGGCTTTCCTTTCTACTTACTTTCTTGTCGGTTATTTCTTCAGAAGTTGTAGCCCAAAAATACATTGGTACCCGTTTAGAGTTATTATCCCCCTCTGTTTCCAATATTGATGCTTTATATCCAATAGATTTAGAGAATGCGGATTGGGTGAGATCAAGTGTAAACGTTCCAAATTTAGGCAATACAGGAAACTGGGTTTGGGCAAGATTAGATCTAGACCCAGTTGCCGAAGCGGGATTAAATGTTGAGATTGCTTATCCTACTATTGATTCCTTACAGGTATTTATGATTTGTGATGGAGTAATTAATTCTACAAGTTTTGCTGGTGCTACGGTACCTAAAACATCAAGAGATCAACTCTTAGGGAATTACCCATCTTTTCCAATACCAGTATCTGATTGTGAGAAGTTGACATGTTATATTAGGGCATGGAGTGGAAAACAACTATTGTTACCCGTTAGAATAGAAGGCTCTAGAAAGCTATTATCAGACGGTCATTTAAGAGATGTGTTTTTCGCTATCTACTTCGGAGTAGTAATTTCTCTGCTTCTCTACAATCTTTTTCTTTTCTTCAGTGTAAGAGATAAAAACTATCTTCAATACGTACTATTTATTATTGCTGTTGGAGGTACTCAGCTTGTATTAAATGGGTATGATAGGGTTTTTGATTTGGTGTCTTCTCCTTGGGTATCATTGAGAATGACACATATTTTCGGAATATTGAGCGGAGTATTCTCAATTTTATTTGTACGAAACTTTCTACATTTAAAAACAAACGCTCCTGGTTATCATAGAATTTTTGGTTGGTTTTATGTGCCATATTTTATTTCCGCGGTATTGTTGTTTTTCGGATATTTTAATATGTCCTATGATCTAATAAACATTCCAGCTTTAATGATTATTCTACTAATTCCAGCATCAATTAAAGTGTGGAGAACAGGTGATATCTCTGCAGCTTACTTTTTGGTTGGTTGGCTTGTCTTTATTTTAGCTGTTGCGGTTTTTGTTTTGAAAGACTATGGAGTAATACCATACAATGAAGCTACGATATATGCATTGCCCACAGGTAGTGCGATAGAGTTAGTTGTGTTATCCCTGGCTTTGGGGTCACGAATTAATCAGCTTAAAAAGGACAGACAAAGAGCAAGAGAAAAGGAATTAAATACTTCTCTTTTAAATGAAAAAATTCAAAAAGAACAAAACGCTATACTTGAAAAGAGTGTAAACGAAAGGACGTCTGAGTTGAGAGAAATTAATGATTCTTTACAAGCAACATTAGAAGATTTACGTTCAGC
>JYMV01019222.1_pt1 | contig 42979 bp, 40 predicted proteins | sample 338911 | NCBI WGS metagenome assembly JYMV01 (sample SAMN03354496, study PRJNA234377) | hydrothermal vent metagenome | biome: Deep sea; feature: Hydrothermal plumes at the Eastern Lau Spreading Center, Western Pacific Ocean; material: Seawater | place: Tonga | collected 2009 | depth 2000 m m | reverse complement strand
AGGAAGCAGGTCGCGCCAAGGTGACCCAGTCCGTGCAATCCACAGCACAGCTTCAATCAACAATCGCTTGTCCCCGCCGGTCTTGCCAGGGGCACCCTTCTTGCCTGGCAGAAGATCCTTGATGCCTTCCCACTGTGGTCGTTTCGCAATAGTTTTCTGTTCATATGTTCTTTCCTCCAATGACCATAGAAGACACTAACGATGAATGAATGTTAACAGGTCCTAGTAAACCAAGTGCTTTATCATTTTCCAGATTTTGCTTATCTGTCCAGGTGAAGGCTTTTTTAAGTCCTTTTCCCTTTAAGTTCTTTCCAGGTCCATAGTAAAGCTCGAAGGTATTGCCCTCTACTACCAGCTTCGCACTGTACCATTTACCCATCTGTGGATTCACTTTTGATTTATCCGGTATCTTAAACTCATCAGGAATATTCCACTTGTTATTTGTTTGAATATGGTTCCAAAACTGATGGCGAGGATCAGCTACGATCTGAAACATATAAAGATTACCTTTGTCACTCGCTCGTACAACCGGTTCAGCATCCCATAAGTTTATTTGCATATTGAAGTCATAATATATTTCGAAGTCAATAAAGTCCGTCCTCTTAGTAATTCTGATACCTCCGCCGTTGGCACTCAGCGCCCCTTTGTCAATAGTCCAAACCGCTGGAACATCCTACATACCCTTATCAATCTTTCCTTCAAAATCATCTTCAATTAATACTTCACCAACGGAGACGTTAGTTAATAGTAGGGGCAAAGAAAAGAAAGACAATATCGCAAGAATCAATTGCTGTCCATTTAATTTCATGATAATTTTCAACTCCTTGAGTTTGTAAATTAGCTCAACAGGTGCTAGTTAGATGCTTGGGCAAAACTTAACTTCACCTCTAGAGTTATATAATTTATTATTGTGTTAGGCTGCCGATTTTTGGTATTTATCATATAGTTGACGACAATTCATAATCGGCACATTCTTTTCTCGTGCCATTTCAATCAACTGTTCAAGGTGCTTCAACTCTGGATCAAAGCGGTAAACGGACCAAGGATGCATTGCTGGCCCATAGATCAAATTATTATCGATGGCATACTGAAATTCCTTTCTTCGTGCCTGAAATCCTTCTTTCACTGTGGTCGGCAATCTCTCCAGGATGGTTCCATCAACAAAACCGGGTCCTGGTTTCCAACCGTCGCTCTGATAACCGGTGTTGAAGAGGAGGTTACAGTGCCAGCCAGTTGCTGGTACTTCAAACAGATCAGGGAAACCATCTTGGGTATGCCAATAAGGCTGAGTAAAAAGAGCCGGCATTGGTTGCTCAGGTGGACCCACACCATCGGTACGAATAAAGCGGTGACCGTGATTCCACAGAATGCCGAGTTGCTTTGGATGTCCCTGTAGTCCTCGGTAAAATCCTCCAGGAGCGCAAAAGCCAAGCGGTTTTCTACCGAAATACTTTAGGATAAGTTCTGATGTTTTAACAAGTTCTGGATCCAACTGTTGGAGCACCTCGGAGTTGTCACTCAAGATTCCCATGTGACTGTAAGTATGAGACCCAATGTCGAACAGAAGATTGTTATCTAATAAGTCTACAAGATCCTGACCAGCTCGTTCAATTACTTTCCCCACAATAAAGAAAGTTGCTGGTACTTCATGCCGTTTTAGTATCTGGGTAATCTGCGTAATACTGGTTAGAGTTTCTTCCAACCAGATTTGCCAGTTTTTATCGGATTCTAAGCTTGGATTGAGCGCGTAAGCACTTTCGACGTCAAATGTAAGAATGAACATGTGCCCTCCTAATATTTCAGTGGTCTGCACCAATAAATTATACTACGTTTGGTGATAGTAGTTGATTGTTTATGTGATGCTGTTCAGTAAAATCCAAGGGGTCTCATATCCAATATTACTGTGTAGCCTTTCCTCATTATATTTTTGGTGGTATTGCTCAATCAGGACTTTCGTCTCCTGTAGAATCCTAATATCTCACCATTCGGTAATTCATCTCGAAATCGAGCATCCTACAATTTCTCCTATTTTATCGCCCATAATATGGCATAATTGACCATATGTCGGAATGTTAAAAAAAACATCCCCCGATAAATTTCCCCAATATCAGACCCAAGAAGAATGGCCTTGCTTTTCGATAAGCGTGCAATCCTCCGTTTATTTTTTACCTGTCTGATAGTGGAGGTAAGGCACGATTGCTTATGATGGTTGGTGGCGGCGACCATGTTGCAAAAGGAATGTGGCAGGCATCGTCTTATGATGAAGGACAAACCTGGTCCGATTATAAAGATAACGGCTGTAAGAGTATAGTAGCCAACCCGACAATGGTTGCTGTAAACAAAGGAAACAAACTCTTGATTTGGCATCATGCATACGCCGAAGACGGCAGAATAGCCAATAGATCTATTGCAGCAAATGCATGGTCAGGACGTGGGAATGACAATAGAAACCGCAAAGCTTTGAATGTGTATCAGAGTGAGTCAACTGATGGTGGCAAAACATGGGACAATACACATGTTATGTGTGCAATAGAAAATGCCAGCCCTTGTATAAATTCAACTAACTTGTCTGGAATCACAATCTATCTCCATCTTTATAGAAAATCTAGACAAAGTGCTTGTAACTAAGCCATTATTTTCTGGGACGTGTACGATGCTGATTTCGACAGCTCCTTGATGCACGCTTATTGACATCCTGGCATTCAGTTACTGATCCGTCAATACTATTTTGATAAACGTGAATAAATTATTAAAAGGCTAAAAACTATCGTAACTTTCTGATACCGCCATCGTTTTCTGATACCGCCATCGTAAGGTATAGAACAAACCAAATCGAGGTGAATACCATGAACACTCTCACACAATTGTTGCTATACACAGTCATTAGTCTATTGAGTATCCGGGTGATGGATACATTAATTAAAAACTTATCACGAAAGATGTCAGGGTATCAGATGGAAGCATATAACACGGTTGGAATTGTTAAGTGGATTCAGCATCAACAGCTTCGAATTTACCGAATTGTACCAATATCGATTTTGTTGTTTGTCTCGGGAAGTCTATTATGCCTCTCCACCGTCATTGGACTCAGCCAGCAAAACTTAAATGTGGGGATCGCGCTATTGATAGCTTCTATTCTTAACCTGTTCATCGAATTATAATACAAGAATGATCAGAATGTTGAATTCCTTAGACAGTTAAGTATACCTGTAAAAACTAAATATCTTTCAGCAACATATTAGATGGGGATCGTTCGATTTCCTGGTTTAAAGCTTCTAATGCTTGAGATAATCGTTTGGATTCACCAGACTCACGGATGTGAATGTCTCCTAATCCGTGCTCGTCGATAGCTTGTAAGACAAAGCTAACGCTGAGATCCTCAACGCTCCTAGCTGGTTGATAAGATGTATCCTGGGAACCTTGCCTGCCCACTTCGCTAATAATCTTTGAGTCCATTAGGTCGGTAATACATTGTCTCACCAACCGTACTGGGGCATGCAACACAGCTGAAATCTCTTCGGCCGTAAGTGAACTCTTCGCTTCTAAAAAATTTCTAACTAATAGATTAGTAATTAAGAGGGTCACTAGTTTTTTGAAGGAGGGTTTTACTTCTTGGCTTCCCAGAGCAAATTCATAGCGATTTATGTGTTGGTTAGCAAAAGTAATCTCTGCACCCAATAGCAAAATCAGCCATGCTGTTTGTACCCAGATTAGCAGCAGTGGTAGGAAAGCGAAACTACCGTAGATAGCGTTATATTTTGATATTCCAATTTGAGACTTGAAGAAAACCCACTGCGACAATTGAAAAATTGTCCCAACAATGATGCCAGCAATTAAGGCGGATTTGAAGCTGACCTTCGTATTCGGTACAACTACATAGATCATGGTAAAAAGCAACCAGATGAGACCAAAAGGGACAAACTTCATCAGCAAAAACAGATACCCTAATAATTCCATACCTCCGCTTAAATTCTGAATTATTGCAGTAATGAAGACAGTTGCACTTTGGGCTAAGATGAATAGTATCGGGGCCACCACCATAACGGAGAGGAAATCGGTGAAATTCCTAATCCATGGACGTGAATTTTTTATCTCCCATATATCATTGAGTGCGGCCTCAATATGGCGTAGAACCCTAGTCGCAGCCCACATAAGCACGATAAGGCCAACACCGGCAATCAAACTTCCTCTAGTACTTTCAAGTAAAAGCTTTGCCTTGCTAATTATCCAATCAACACCTTCTTTTGCAACCATATCTCGGCTGGCGATTTTCTCCTGTAATAGCAACTCTAATTTTTGTTCAAAACCAAACCCTTGGGCAATGCCGAAAACCATCGCTAATACTGGAATTAGCGAGAGAATAGAATAAAAAGTTAGCGCTGCAGCCCGAAGTTGACACTTATCCCTATTAAATCCTTTGAAAGCTAATATAAAAACCCTGACTTGCTTAATTAGAGGAGACTGCCACCTGGGCAATTGATCAAGAGGGAGTTTCCAAATGTGGGATTGAATAAGGTTTGTAATTTTAGGAAACATGAAAGACTCTAATTCTGTTCGTCATTCAGTTACTTGATGAGATACTTTTAATAAACTAGGATACTTGTTGCTTAACAAAATGTTCGATATCCATCTCTTCTTGCTTCTATCCAATCATCCACTTTAACCTGGTATCAACTTATTTTCAGAAACTTTCTTCAATTGACTCCTAAGCCTAAGTCCATAAAATCGGCTCTTTTTGCTAATTAACTTTCATTTGATCTATCGCTTGTCGTAGTTCACGTATACCCTGTAACATCAACTCTGGAGTTCCCCAATGTTCGATGCTAGCCGAACCACTAAATCCATCAGCAATAACAGAAGTCAGCAAATCTTGATAAGTGACATCAGTTGTTCCTACTGGATTCATCTTTTTATCCGCATTCGGCTTAACATGAAAGTGGGTTACTAGGCCTTTGATATGATCATATCCATCAGGATAAGGAATCTCGCCACAGTGCAACCCATTCATAACATCCCAACAGACGGTAAGTGCTGGACTATTACCCAGCGCATCGATAGCAGTCTTAACCTCCTGGCAGGTCCCAAGCAGAGTTGATCCTTCGTTCTCAATTGAGAGTGTTACGTCAGCACTTTCAGCTATTGGTATAACGGGCGACATTTTCTCGACAATTTGATCTATGTATTTACTTAAATCAGGACGTGATTTGTCCGTTTTCCGATTGGGTTTCCAGAACATAAAACCACGGATGATACGTGTTTCAAAGGCATGTGCTAATCCAATCATCCGGTCAAAGTAGCGTCGATGTGTTTCATACTCCTCCAAACTGTCAATACTACATTTCCCAAATGGGGAACCAATGCAAGTCACTTTCACGTTATATTTTGCCAATACATCCTGCATTCGTTTGATACCATTGTTATCAATAGTGGTAACGCTATCTCCCCACAAACCACCGCGAATTTCAACAGTGTTAGCTCCCGCATCAACACCTAATTTGATAGCTTGATCGAAGTCCTTTGAAACTTCATCTGCAAAGAAGCAAACATCAACCATTACTCTCTCCGTTTTGATTTTATAAACTGTCTTTCAAGTTCTCTGTATGGCTACGATACCTAATAACATGGCCGTTCACACTTGAAAGCCGATCTTCGTCGCATGGAAATTGGACTGGATCAAATACGTTTAGAACTTTCCAGCGTTGTTTATACCATTGTCTTATACTTCAATTAGGCCGAATCCTCGTTAGCTTGTCTGTTTTCTTTGAACCCACCGGCGACTATGTTATTATAAGGCTCGTCCCTATCCTTTCCAACCGGATAAATATCTGGGGTATGATATCCAAAGCGGACTGAACGTCTCCATTCTCCAGATCGATTTACGTTAGACCAGTGAACCGCATAATAGCTAAAGAAAATGACGTCTCCTACCCTAGCTGGAATTGATACAGTCTCAATAAAATCCGGGTGATATTTATCAGTCGGTAGATGGGGAGCCGTATGAGACCCAGTAATATGCTCTAGTGGCCCATTTTTGTGACTGCCTTGGACAACTTGCAAACATCCACTCTCCAAAGGCGTATCATCCAAATGAACCAGGCAGTCAACAAAACCAGGGCCGTCATGCGGGTAAAAAGGATAATCCTGATGCATTGGAAATGGTGTTCCGAGTTTGGGAGGTTTAGCATGTAGTACTGTGTGATGCCATTGAACGCTCGACCCAATCAGTGACTGCACCGCTTCTACCAAGCGCGAATGGAAAATCACACGTCCCCAGGCGGCTGAATAGAAGTGCGGGTTGTGCATAAACACGGCTTTGGTGTTTTGCCGCTCATCTTCCGGTAGATACATGTCACGCCAAGGACCATGCCAGCCAATGGACTCATTTCCCCATTCGGAGATAACTCTTATCATCTCCGATCCGAGTTCTTCAACCTCCTCATCAGTGAATAACGACTCAACTTTCACGTAGCCATCGCGATGGTAAGCTTCTACCTGATTTTCTGTTAACATCTGAAGTTCTCCATTTTATAATTGTTGTGACGGATTCAATAAATTTTCACCTAGCGGTGACGACTGACTTTTAATAACTAATAGATCAATTGGACAGTCAGTGTAGATGCGATCCACACCGAGTTCCAGTAAATTTTCCATAGTTGATAGATCATTGACAGTCCAAGCACCAACTTCAAGGCCTGCACTGTGAACTGATTTGACTTTTGGTGAGGTAATCCCATCGTGTTGGATTATGATGCTTTCAACACCAAACTCTCTGGCCATCTCGATATCATCATCGATATCACTATCGGCTGGACGATCCCAAAACGCTGAAATCTCAGGATTCCATGCTTTAACCTGCTTTAGATTCCTCAAATTGCTATCATTAAACCCAACCCATATCATAGCATTCATATCCTCAATAAGTTGGATCACTTTATCGATACAATCAACCTTCGGATGAATCGAGAGTCGCGTAAAATGCTGAGATTTGGTCAACTTCTGCGATTTCATTAGGTTAATTACATCAGACAGCAAAGGCACCGGTAATTTTGGACATTGTTCAATAGTAAGTTGGTTAGTAAATCGAAACTGGTAGGCAATATCAACAGCTTCAAGTTCCGCATATGTGACATTTTTGATTGATAGGTTTCGGTTTGCTAACCGTTTGGTGTCATCGTCATGAAGGACGATTAATTTACCCTCAGCTGTTTGCCGTATATCCGCTTCGATCCAATCAGCTTCAATACTAACTGCACTAATAAACGCCAACATGGTGTTTTCTGGCAATTGCGCTGAATTGCCTCGATGAGCAGTCACGCCATTCTTAAAAAATTCCATCACAAACTCAATGAATTCATTTGATTATTAATTGGATATCCGACAACTTGGATCTATGAACCCCTCAACACAATCCACTAATTACTAACCTTTCATCCTCGCAATTTAACCAGAGATATCCTAACATATATTGTGTTGTTCGTCTTAGCATAAATTTGAATCCGATAACTAAATATACTAAATCCTACTTTTGGTTACAATTGAAAGCGAGCCTATCATTCTCTCCAATTGGGCTGCAAATTCCACTTCAATTAATTTGTCACCGATGAATGTCTTTCAGTTCTCAAGCCTGTCCCTCAAAACTCATACGGAATCCTTTACAGCTGTTCGTAGCTGCTGTACTGACTGCATCAAGCAAAATCCTTTCTCCCGTGGCGTAGGATAAAAACCTTATCCCTTGCAAGCCCCAGTCCAACACGAATTCGAGGTCCCCAGCAATCATACCGGAGCTGATTCCATATCGCTGAGAAACCGAAATAACCCTTTCAATACTTTCGGTCATCAGAGGATGATTTATTTGACCTGGTATACCTAGGTCCACCGACAAATCCATAATTCCGAGTACGGCCACATCTACACCAGATATAGAAAGTATTTCATCAAGATGGTCTAAAGCAACCTTACGTTCTATCTGAATCAGGAGTAGAGTTTCCCTTTCCATCACCGCTATGAAATCTTCTGTCGGTAGCGCCTTATAATTTGTTTGGTGTGACGTCTGAGCATATCCCCTGATACCATTGGGAGGATATCGAAGCCAACTGACAATTTCTTCTACTTGTTTTGGTGTATTCATCCTGGGGATCATCACGCCCTGTGCTCCAACATCTATAACCCTAGCGACCAAATGATATTCTGCATCCGGAACACGCACAATCGGGGTAATATCAAGCAGCCGGGAAACTTGGATCATCTGCGCCACCGTTTCAAGGTTAAAGGTCGTGTGTTCCATATCGATAAAGATGAAATCGAAACCAGATTGGGCAAAAATATGCACAAGATCAGCGACACCAAAACGCGAAGCTTCACTACCAATAATAGTTTTTCCCGACCTTAATGCGGATTTCACTTTATTCTCTTTTATCATTGGTTTCCTTAGAAAATCCATTGATTCTACCATGTTGGTTATCCATCCAGTTAAGAACAAATAATGAAAGCTCAATAAATAAAAGAAGTTAAATACTTGACCTCAAAAATTACATTTAATTATCAACCCGAAATATGCAGAAACTGGAGGAAAAAGATTAGCAAAACAGTAGTTATTATTTGGTGGGAACTATTGAAATTCTGTCATCATATAGCATTTAGGTTCCAGTGTTCAGACACTTTGTAATATTAATTTTAGAATCTCCATTGCAGTTTGCTTGTCAGGTTTTTCATCACTGCTGGCAAACATATACATTGGGTGGACACAGGAAGGACAACCGTCACGGCAGCCACAACCAGATATAATCTCGGACGCATGTAACATCATCTTACCAAACTGGTTATAGCTTGTCTCGGTATAACCAAGACCACCCGGATATGCATCCAACAGAAATATTGCCAGTTCTCCACCATCATTAGGCTGGACTTTTCCCCGACAACCTTGTTGCTCTGACATCGTATAAAGTGGTAAGATTGATTCAAGGACGTTTTTGATGGCCTCCAACCCACCGAAGTAACTAAGTTGTAGTTCCCTTTCAATAAAAGGAAAAAGGTCAGGATTAGGTATAAACCAGGTACCCAGCGTTTGCACTCTCTGTTCAGGCAGGTCTAAAACCTTTCGACCGACAAATTCATGTGAATGGAACGTAATTTGCCGAAATTCTGTAGCTCGGGATTTTATGAGAATTTTGCCTGTTTCAATTGTGCTGTCACCCCAGTTCTTTTGCCCTCTAGATTCGATGATATCAATATGTTCCACCACAACCGATTGGGTGTAATAATCAGAGGTCACTGGTTCAGTGGTGACAACACGGTTATCAACATCCAGTTCTTTGACCAAGTAGGTTTCTGAATTATGCAGGTAGATCGCTCCAGGATGCGCATGTGAAAAAATACGCGCACCGTCGATAGTGCCAATGACTTTTTTCGTCTGAATATCTTTAATTGCGTATACCCGGCTTGGGACAGAACGAAGATCTACATGGCGTGATGGATAATCACTCTGTACGATATAATATTGGGTTCCTGATCGTTTCAAATTACCTTTTTTATAAAGATAATCTGCAATGAAGGGCATTTTCTTGCCAAAGAACTTCTGATCGGATTTTCTCAACGGAATCTCATGTGCAGCACACCTCAGATGTTCCGCTAAGATATAGGGGTTTTCCGGTGATACAACTGTTTGCTCAGGCATCCGCTCAAAAAGATATTCTGGATGCTGCGTTAAATACTGTTCAATTGGCAGATTGTTAACAATTAATATTATTAGCGAAGTAGACGATCCTCGACCAACTCTACCCGCCTGTTGCCATAAGCTCGCAATTGTACCTGGAAATCCGACTATCACACACGCGTCTAAATTGCCAACATCAATGCCGAGTTCTAGTGCATTGGTCGTTACCACGCTGAGCAACTTGCCTGAAGCCAATTTTTGTTCGATTTCACGACGATACCTTGGCAAATATCCTCCTCGATAGGCTTGAATTCTCTCTGTTAATTCCGGACTAGCGAAGTTTAGCAATTCTCGTACATAACGACAAATAAGTTCCGCAGTAGCTCGAGTTTGGGTAAAAGCAATGGTCTGAATCTCAGATTCCATCAGGTTCGCAATCAACTCCTGTGCTTCAGAACTTGTGTTGCGCCGTGTGTTTTCTGATGGGTTGACAATCGGAGGATTCCAAATGAGAAAAGTTCGTTCGCCTTGTGGCGCGCCATCCTGGTTTACCAATTGAACTGGACGATTAATCATTGCTCCAGCCGATTCGACTGGATTGGCAATAGTAGCTGAACAGCATATGAATTGAGGGTTTGCACCGTAATGGTTGGATATCCTGCTCAATCGGCGAATAATATTGGCTACATGTGACCCAAACGGTCCATGATAGATGTGCATCTCATCAATTATAATATATTTCAAATTTTGGAAGAACCGACTCCAACGCTGATGATTCGGTAAGATTGCAAGATTAATCATGTCAGGGTTGCTGATGAGAATATTGGCTGATCGACGAATTTCTGGGCGATTCTCTTTGGGAGTATCTCCATCATAGGACTTGATCGTTACTATCGATTTGATTTTAGTGTCAGTATCCACAAAATTCTGAATACTGCGTATTTGGTCTTGGGCCAGTGCCTTCGTGGGAAAGAGATAAAGCGCACAGTTAGAATGATTTTCCAGTATGCTCTCGAGAACAGGCAGATTATAACAAAGTGTCTTTCCACTGGCCGTTCCCGTTTCAATTATGATGTCCTTACCACCACGTATCAGATCAATTGATTCAGCTTGGTGGGTGTAGAACCGATGAATTCCAATTCGATCTAGAGCTCGTTGTAACGGAGGGAGTATGGGTTCAGATAATTCTTTGAACCGCGCATCGCGTTTTGGAAGGTGTTTAGTATAGACAATTTGGTCTTGATAGCTTGTGGAGCTGAAAAGTTTATCCAGAAATTGAGGGACGTCCATGACCTAAAAAAGGGGTGAGAGAGTTACTCACCCCTAACATTTTTGCGGCTCCACCAGTACGACGACATATTTCTAAGCTACGACAGGAAGATTAGCTAGTTCGACCTAGAAGTAAAAATCATCGTGTTCAATCAAACTCGTAAGGCACACTTTCTGATTGGTGGGTTTTTGAAGATTTTTCAGATAGATCCATTATAGCAATTACGCGTCTGGCTGATTCTGGAGTGACAATTAAGCCTTCACCATGGTTAAGATGCGCAACGATATTCTGATAGAAACTTGCTCCTGGTCGTCCTTCATGTGGAATTTCTTTCTCGTTTGGATGTCCTTCAACCTCAGATTGAACTTTGAAGTGTCCGTCTACAGAAAGCACCGATCCGTGTGATCCAAGAATTTTCCAGCGAGGTCCACCAATTTTAGCAATATTTGAGAACTCAACATCCGCAAGTAACCCATCATCAAAACGAATCAAGGCACGGGTGTGATCTTCATTACTGATATCATCCCAGACCAAGTTATCGATATAAAAACCGGTAACATTAATCATCTTGTTTTCAATAACATTGAGAAGCCAATCGATATAATGCGCACCCCAGTCATAGATCGTACCACCGGAAACTCGTTTAGAACTTCGCCACCAATCCGGGTTTTGTCTACTATATCCACTCGCTCTCATTTCAATGCTAAACACTTTACCGATCATACCACTCTGAATAATTTCACGCAATGCCCAGAAATCAGCATCCCAACGCCGATTATGGTAAACGGACAGCATTCGGTCATTGGCTCTAGCAGTTTCAATCATCTCTGTCGCTTCAGCCAAAGTGATGCACATCGGTTTTTCAGTTATAGCGTGTTTGCCGGCATTGAGTGCCTGAATTGCAATTGGAGCGTGAAGGTTATGTGGTAAAACAACTGTGACAAGATCAATTTCGTCGTCCGTTAGCAATTCTCCAACATCGTTGTAAGTTCTAACATGTGGATGATCGTTTTTCGCTGCCTCTGTTCGACTTGAATCTAGATCACATATGGCAACGCATGCGATCCCTTCGGTTCCTTCCATTGAGCGTGCGTGGTGGTTTCCCATGTTGAATGCGGCTCCGTAACCAATCACCGCTCCACGAATTGTTTCTGACATACTAAAAGGCTCCTTAGACTCGCTGACTTCATGGTTCTATAACAATCTTTTTTTGCGGGACGATTCTATCACGTCATGAGAATCCTGTCAATGAGGATTATTTTCGCCACTAACCAGAGTTGTAGAAAAGGGAGCAATCAAATTGGCAGATGAAAGTGGTTTATTCCCACTCAATGGTACTTGGCGGTTTTGAGCTAATATCATAAACGACACGGTTAATACCTCTAACCTCGTTAATAATGCGGTTAGAGATACTGGCTAGAACATCATGGGGAATTCTCGCCCAATCTGCTGTCATGCCATCAGTACTGGTTACAGCTCGGAGCGCCGCCACATTTTCGTAGGTCCGCTCATCACCCATGACCCCAACGCTTTTAACCGGTAAAAGGACAGAAAGTGCCTGCCATATTTTATCATAAAGATTCGCCTGACGGATTTCATCAATAAAGATTTCATCTACAGTTCGCAAGGTATTGAGCCGTTCCCGCGTGACTTCGCCCAGTATGCGTATCGCTAGCCCCGGACCAGGAAATGGGTGTCTACCTAGAGCAGGAGCAGGGATATTCAATTCGGTACCCACTTTTCGCACTTCATCTTTGAACAATTCACGTAGTGGCTCAACTAGTTTAAAAGACAGGTTATCAGGCAACCCACCAACATTATGATGCGTCTTGATTGTTGCCGACGGGCCTTTGAGAGAAACACTCTCGATTACGTCAGGATAGAGCGTTCCTTGGGCAAGAAACCCAATGTGGTCAATTGTCTCCAACGCGTCTTTGAAAACCTCAATGAATGTATTGCCAATTAGTTTACGCTTCAGTTCTGGGTCTTCAACTCTGGCAAGACACGACAGAAATCGATCCGTGGCATCTACATAATTGACTGTAATACCAAGTTGATTAAATGTCTGCATTACTTGATCCGGTTCATCTTTTCTGAGGAAGCCATTATTGACAAAAATACAGACAAGCCGATCCTCAATTGCTTTTTTGAGTAAGATTGCCAGAACGGTTGAGTCAACACCACCACTCACCGCGCACAATACACGTTCACCCTGTGTGTTGGATTTGATTTGATCTATAGTTTCGGAAATAAAAGATGACATCGTCCAAGTATCTTGGCAACCGCAGATCTTGTGAACAAAATTTGAAAGGATGAGATTGCTGTCCTGAGTATGGACAACCTCTGGATGAAACTGTAAACCGTAAAAGTTTCTTGCAATATCTGCCATTGCCGCGGTCGGAGAATTTTGCGTATAGGCAATCACTTCAAATCCATCTGGCAGTGAGTCAATTCGATCACCATGACTCATCCACACTTGGAAATTTCTAGGTAGTCCAGAAAAAAGTTCTATCTGTTGATAAATGGAGATATTGGCTGATCCAAACTCGCGTTTTGAGGCAGGATGTACTTTTCCACCTTTGGAAAGGAAAGCAATTAACTGCATGCCATAACATATCCCCAGAATAGGAATGCCAAGTTTGAAGATCTGGTAATCTGGCAACGGAGATGACCCAGCATAAACACTGGCAGGACCACCGGACAAAACAATTCCTTTTGGGCTAATTGACCTCAGCTTATCAATCGATAGGTGGTACGGATGAATTTCACAATATACGGCTTGCTCACGAATGTGCCTTGCAATAAGTTGAGTATACTGTGACCCGAAATCCAAGACAATGATAGTTTCGCGATTTATCATTTTATGCTTTCTAGGTCCACAGAAGTGACTCAGCAAATTATGGCTTTATCAGCTCCAAGTTAAAACATTTTAGTAAGGGAAATCTCTTACTCTTCCTCAAACATGTGGGAGGTGTTTTCAGTAAACTCTATAGGAAGTTCAGGAATTGCAGACCCTTCATCATCGACTTCAACTTGTGTTACCTCAGTGGGTAGATTTTTATCGTCCGCAGTATCACCCACTAACCTATCCCTGACTAAAGGAGTTATTTCAAAATCGACTATGTTTTTCGGATGAGTATATTTAATAAATAACATTTCTTTTTCGGGTCGATAAAGCCAGCCAGAGGCATGATCCAAACTATCAACGAGTGACAATTCCTGATTCGCGGCTTTCACAACGCTTGGGGCGAACCCTAGCCCAACGATTATGGTATAACTTGTTTCATGCTGGACATAACGTAATCTGTAGTTCAGTTGCCCTGATTGTAGCCACTGCTTGTTTTCAATTTTTGCACCGCTGCTGATATGAACGCGCCAATTCTTTCGTCGAATAATAGCTGTTGAGACATCTGGATCTAAATCACGAAGGGCATAGAGGTTAGCCATGATGTTTTCCGGATTGAGGTGCGGCCCCCTTCCCTCAGTACAATAGTTGTAAAAACCGTCGGGATAAGTTCCTTTTAGATCCCCATCTGTCCATTGTTGGTAAGCAGCACTGATAGTAATTGCTTCTGCTATTTTTCCCCAATCTTTCTGCTGACTTTTTCTAGCCAGGCGCTGGAGGTAATATGCATACACGAGACCACACCATTGAACGGGAACCCCGAACCACGAATGCGTGTAAAAGCTTGTACCAAAAACTGGAATTGATGCACTGTACATACCTGGCCGATTAGGTAAAAACCAAGAATATATAAACAATAATCCGGTGTTAGCCCAGTATTCCGCTTGGTTTAAATATCTTCTATTGTTGGTGATTTCGTAGGCCTCAAGATAGGAAGCAACACCGTAGGCTGCCGCTAAAATATCGGGTTCATAGATGGGACACTCCCACCCCTGAGCCCCACGTGGAACAGTGAATTGGGACATAAACTTTAGCGCTTTTAAACCCGCATGCAACGATTCTTGATCATTTGTAATGCGAGCAAACTTGAGTAGTTTAAAGGCCGAAATTGCCTCTGTACCTAAAACAGAGTCGCCAATATTGCCGAGTGTCTTCATTTGTTCTGTTGTGGGATGAAAACGCCAACTGCCATCCTCACCTTGAGTTTCAATCAAATTGTCAATCACCTTCTTTATTTGATCAATTGCTGGTTCAATACTGCCAAAATAAAATGGGAATTCCCACTTTAAAATGTGACAACCTGCTTCTGAAACCAAACCACCAATGCCTGATTCTTGGATAGTATTCTGGGCAATTTCCAACACGCGTTGCTTTACTTCATTATCAGATGTTATCAGATAATCGTACCACAATAGGGTTGCAAATCCGGGAGCGTTGAGAGGCGGCCATCCAACACAGTGTCTGGACTTTTTCGAGTCCTCATCCCAAACAGAATGCATAAAACCATGCCGTGAAAGCTCTAGTATTTCTTGGTCATCACGCGGTTGTTTCGGTGGTTCAGGAAGACTATAAGTATCCATCCAATGATCAACGACTTTTAACCCTGATGCGTCTCCGTCAAGGAGAATTTCTGCCGTAATATTCAACTCGTGATTCGGTAAAAGGTTGTACGGCTTGGAGGCCTGAAGATGATTTTCATCGAGCCATTCCATCGGGGTTGGCACGAATAATCCCATAAGGTGATTATTTTGATTATCGTACCAGTTGGGTGAGGCGAAAGCTGCAGATAATGTTTGATGTTCTCCATCCCATTTTTGAAGTGGATCCCATATTAAGCCGATTAAAGATTTTTTGTGCTCAATAGCCATCAACGGCATTGTAATTTTATACGGGTGAGGGACCAGCCGATTATTGATTGGGGGTGCCGCATCACGGCTACTGGACGAGGTTTCGTCTCCTTCAAGAAACTCAAGTCCCGGAAAGATTGCAAACGATTTACTACTACCGAAAGCCCCTTCACCAACATATAGATTTGGTCCTCTAAATACAATTAGATTCCGGTTCTGATCTGTGCTAACTGTATATGAGGACTGAAGTCGACTTGAGTTTTTAGTTATCGAAAAGCGACATTCATAAGACCAGATAGCACCATCGCTATCCTCAACTTGATCCGAAAAAGTAAGCATTGACTCACCATCACTATTTCCTGAAATACGATAGACTTTAGGTGTGATTTTCAGAGGTTGTGTAATTCCTTCAGCATCACAATAACATATTTCCGAGATTGCGGTTGAAACAGCAATCTGTTGATATTCACTATCCTGAGCGACATAAAAGACCATATACACAAAGCCCTGCACTCCTTGCACAAAAACCACACGGAAGTTTCTATTTCCCAATACAAGATGTTCATCGTGATTAAAAGTATGAACTTGTTCGACTACCTGTGACGATATTTGGGGAAAATCCGGATGGATAATGATTGATCTTTCATCAGCGTAATTAACCTTCTCGTTGGGTGTTTTGTACCGCAGTGAGATCCCAATTGTAGCTGATGTTGGGCGTGAAAACTTACGAATTTGCCATGTCAAAATTTTCTTTTCACCCGAACTAAGGTGTGTAATACGCTGGACGCTATGACCACGTTTTAACTTGAGTCTATTGATTCCAATACTGACTTCATTAGCTCGTGTAATGGGTGCCAAACCAACATTTGTGACTTGGCATTGTACCTCAAAGTTTTCATTTGCTGTAATCAATGCCTGCTGAGTTCCAAGCATGGTTATCTCAAGTAATGGTTGATCAACAAAAAATGAAATATGAACTGGCGTTTTCTCAGAGGCTACCTGTCGCTGGATTTGCGCAACCGCCTCTGTGGCGAGAAGATCCCGATCGAAAGCGAATCCTGTTTCTAACGTTTCAATTTTTGTTTCTTGATCAACTGATTCATTTTCAACAGTCACGGTTGCTATGCCACATCTAAGCCTAGGTTCTTTTTCATGTTTGGCGATTAGCAAATTCCGTGGTATCAGTTTGATAAACTGTGGTTCTCCCCACAACGCCCAATCGTAGTTGGCATCATTCGATTCACCAGCGTTGGTGATCAGTGCAATTTTCCGCATATCTCCAGCGAAACGGGTTAAATCGACACTATTTTCTTGCCATTCAGAAGTTAGGGAAAAGCCATTAAAAACCCTCTCATCATCAACCTCTACAGCAAAATGCACACCATCCGGTTTCGTTGCCGGATAATCGAAATCGATACCATCCCGCAACCCAGTAAAGGAATGAAATATTAGTTTTTCACCATCCTCGACAGTTGGCAACTCCATGGTATATTCGATCCGTGAATCACCTTCACTGACGGGATGTTCAAAAATTGCTGATTTGGCTACACCACCAGCGAGATCCATCTGGCTTGCAGAAGCCTCTAAAACATTTAAAACATTTGCCTGTTTAAAATTCTCTACGAAATCGTAAAATCGATCGACCACACCAAAGCTGCGTTCAACTTGATTTTCGGGTTCTGATATTTCCTCTGCAACATTTACTACTTTAGGACATTCATCAGATTCTAGCCCACTTTCCTGAATAATCTTGGTATTCTCTTGTCTTTTCAACGCCTTATCATCTTCGTCTTGAGTTAGTTCGTCTTGTCTATCTTCGTCCGTCTGTTCCGAACGAATAGCTGTCTGACTACTGTCACTCGATTGTGAGAGATCTTCATCTTTTCCCTCCTCTTTTTCGGACGATGGTTCTCGCTGATCTGAATCTTCATCTTCCGACTTATTCGTTTCCGTATTATCTACGTCTGCTTCTCTTTCTTCTTCGATAGGCACTTCTTGATTCATAGATTTCTCCGGTTCTGCCGAATCCTTCTGAGAATCCACAGAATCCTCTGAGTGGACAAATGATGTAGCCAAAAGCATTTGGAGTGCGGTCAGCATTAAAACCTCCAAGTGGAATCATTAACTGGGATACTGCTACTTGATAGCCTTATGTCTTTCTGCCTGTTGCTGTTTGACAATCCACATTTCCTAGTTAAAGTTGGATCTAGGTGCAAAGTTTTTACGGCTCGATCTGTTGCCAATAGGCAGTGTATGATAGCTTACCCGGTAAATGATTGCCGTAGTCACCTTCAATCATTACTCGGATTTCTTTCTCAAAATGGACAGAGCTTACGTATGCATGAGCTCTGATAACGATTTGTATCTGTATCGGACCGACGTATCGAAAAGGACCCTTTGCGGATTTTTATTTCATCAATTCTGTCAGTCGGCGTGGCTAACAAACCATTTGTATTCGCATCTGTTCTAGATTCTTGCCATTTGATCTTAAAAGGGGGTATTATATCATAGATTCAGTGCATTTCAATTGGAAAACTAGGGCAGTTTCGGCTTGACTCGATTGGAGGGTTGTATGAGCACTAGTTATCAGCGTAGAAATAACCCCCTAAAGTGGATACAAGGATTTTATCCACGGACGTACTCCTATCCAATTTACGGAGGGAATCGAGACCAGATAAGCACAATTACACCAATACGTCACATTCGATTTCAATCTGTTGTTCCACGTTATAGGTTATTGATGCCCGATACAAGAGACAAACGGGTTGGATGGATCTTTGGAGAACCAACAACGTCTCATGTGTCAATGGCACGCCTAACAGCAGAAGCTAATCAAGCAAATGGCATTGTACCAAGAAAACTCTCAGAAGAAAAGAAACCCGGTAGGGAAGTTGGACGCAAAACAACTGCCCGAAATACGACAAGGTTAGTTCGTATGGGAAAATTCGAAGTCGTAAACGATATAGGCTTTGAACCACCTATGTTTGTGGATGAAAACGCATAACGGATAATGGTAACTCACCGGCTCAATCCTGAGAAGGTGTTTCAGCAACGAAACGGAACTTAATCTTGATTGTCCTACTCACCCAACACAGCATCAACCTTGTTAATTGCTGCAGCCATCAATTTGGCATGTTCCTCTAGCATATTGACATTGAAACCAAATCTGAGCGATCTACCTAAAATCGAAAGAGTATTCGGACACATGTCGCGAGTGTATTCGACATTTCCCTGATAGGCTGGGTCTTTCCACGGATAGCCAGACGGATGATGTGAGTTTTTATCCAAGATTGAGTCCCAGTAGGTGTAGATGTGCCGATCTGGAAATCCTTCGTTGTAAGTTGTTCCTGAATGTATACCTTCCGCTTTCAAGGCTTCTGGCATATTGAGTTGCTGAATCTCGATCCCGCACAATTATGGTAGCACTAATACCACAATTCCCCTCTGGGTCATCAACGTGCTGAAGTTGATATCCCTCCGGGTCTGCCAGTTCCGCCAGAAACGTTTGCTTCAATTTTCTCGTCTGGGCTAGAATTTGCGACATCTTTAGTAGTTGGATACGTGCCATTGCTCCCATAATCTCACTGGGACGATAGCACTGGCCGTGAAAACGGTGCCGTCATCCATGTGTCTCCAACCTGTATGTATTCGGCTCTATCCTTCACCCACATTGGCATGGCAGGATCACTGGCAAAAGCACTGCGCTCATAAATTTCATAGTCGTCTGTGAACACTAAGCCACCTTCACCGGTTGAAATCACCTTGTAGAAATTGAGGCTCCAGGCCCCCGCATTACCAATTGTACCGACGAAGCGTCCTCGATAACGTCCGCCAACGCATTGACAACAATCCTCAAAAATTTGTAGGTTATGCTGATTAGCAACATCCACAATCTGATCAACTCTGCCTGGTACACCTTGCATGTGGACAGGCAAAATTGCTTTTGTATGTAGCGTAATTTTTCTTTCGACATCGGTGGGATCAAGTCCAAGAGAGTCATCAATTTCAGCAATTACTGGTACCGCACCAACAGCAACAACTGCCGCCGCTGTGGCAATAAAAGTGTATCCTGGAACAATCACTTCGTCACCTGGACCAATACCGCCACCTGTCAAGGCACAGATAATTGCGCTTGTACCAGAATTAACCATTAAACTATGTTTCACACCAAGTAATTCTACAGTTTCCTGTTCAAATTTCAAGACTTCCGAATTATCTGAGAACCGAAACAAGTTTTGACTCTCCAGCACTTTTGTAACGGCGTTGGTTTCCTGCTCATCTATGACGCTTGGACCATGCATACCTTTTGGGATGCCGTCTGTGACAACTGGATCTCCACCATCAATTGCAAGTTTCTCTATCAAAATAAGCCTCTATTGGATTTTTAACTCTCTTACGTCACACTCTTAAGACAATCTCAACTAATATAATCACAAGCCTGATACTTTCACAAGCTGTTTGCCGATGTTACCGCCTTTCAACATATCGATAAAAGCGGTCGGTGTATTCTCAAAGCCATTAACAATTGTCTCACGGTATTTCAACTTGCCTTCACGAAGCCATTTCGTCATCTGTCGCAGTCCCTCCTGATATCGATCAATAAAATCAAAGACAAGGAACCCTTGCATTCTAATACGCTTAACAATAAAGTATGGAAATAAACGGGGACCAGGTTCTGGCTCTACCAGATTATATTGCGATATCTGTCCACAAATTGCAATTCGTGCCCTGAGGTTAAGATTGGGAAATACCGCATCTGTAATTTCGCCACCCACATTGTCAAAATAGACATCCGTTCCTTCAGGAACAAGTTCTTTCAGTTTATGGCGATAATTCTCGGTCTTTTTATAGTTAAATGCTGCGTCAAACCCCAAATCATCCAGAAGATAGCTAATTTTTTCATCTGTACCTGCGATGCCAACAGCACGGCAACCTTCTATTTTGGCCAGCTGACCAACGATTGATCCTACAGCACCCGCGGCACCAGATACAAGCACTGTTTCTTCAGCTTTTGGCTGACATATATCAAGCAGGCCGAAATAGGCAGTTAGTCCGGGCATACCAAGAATGCCAAGAGCTGTCGAAATTGGTGCGATATCCGGATTGACTTTAACGAGCTCTTCTCCAGTAGAAATCCCGTATTCCTGCCAGCCCAGATTGCCTCGCACAATCTCACCTTCTTGAAAACTTAAATTTTTTGACTTGACCACTTCACCAACAATTCTACCAGTCATCACCTGACGATTCTCAACTGGGGGGCATATGAACCACGATTATCGTTCATTCGCCCCCGCATATATGGATCGACCGATAAAAAAATCGTGCGAACGAGGAGTTGACCATCATCCGGTTCGGAAACAGGTAATTCTACCAGATCAAAATCTGATTCTTTTGGATAGCCAGATGGTCTGGATGCTAAAAGAAATTGTCGATTCGTCTTTGACATAACTTAGGCTTCCCTCCACTACTATCTTTAAAAATTATGAGTTTGAGCCGTGTTTCTAGTCCCTCAATCCAAACTATGGGAGCTGATTAATTCCAATATACTTTAAACGCTATTCTATTATCCATTTTGTTGGAATAACAAGGGATCTCATCACTGAATGGACAAAGACCCCCTATTCATCTGCAACGGCTGTGCATATTTAAGATTAAAACGTACTTTCCCTCGTTGTTGATGGACACCATCTTGTGGTCATCAAGAAATCTAGGAGTATCTCCTTTGATTCAGATGATCCAATTTGTTTAAGGGCCTCAACAGCATATCCACGAACGTAGCGATCTTCATCTTTTAAAGCACTTTGTAGTGCTGGTATAGCATCCTTTGCGTCAGGTCCAATCCTTGCCAACGACAAAACCGATGTGAAGCGGATTTGCTTGTCAGAATCTTCAAGTGCCCTGACAAGCGTTGGTACACTTATGTCGAACGAACCTGGCATGATTCCAAGTGATTCAACAACATTCCGACGAACCGCTACCGAATCGTCATCAAGCAGTTTGGACAGTGCCAACACTGAGTCCGAAGATCCAATCTCACCTAGCACATAAGCAACATAGGCTCGAACATGCTCAGATTCATGCGTTAGTAAATCAACCAATTCAGGTGTTGCCGGTGACCCGACTGAGGTTAGTGCATATGCTGCATGCCGACGGACGGTTTCTGAGTCGTGATTCAGAGCTTCGACCAACAGATTGATTGACTCTTGACCAATAATATTACCAAGTGCGTAAGCAGCATTCAACCCAACTGGTTCTGATGGATCACCCAAAATATCAATCAAAGCCGGAATTGCTTCCTGACCATGTTCTCCGAGTTGCCCTAATTGATTAGTCGCCTCTAGACGTTCGGGCTGTGTTCCAATTCGTAATGCGGTAATCCATTTAGAAATTTCATCCTCACTAGCCTGATTAGAAGCTTTTTTGGTGTCTCTTCCTGATATCCAATTCCAGAGATGTTCCCACATAACCGTTTGATCGTTTGCTGGTTCAGAACCTTCGATTGACTTCCAATCCTCTTGTTGATTATTCCAAGTTGGTTCTACTGGCCGTTGTATTCTGGCAAATTCAAATTTCAACATAAACCGGTTTTTATCTGTTAAATTCGCTGTTGCTTGATGCCACATATCATAATGGATTATTATCATGGTACCAGCTTCCCCACAAGCCGGGAACTTGATCTCGGAAGCGTCATTATTTCGCGAAAGATAGTACTGGGTACTAGGCATAACGGCTGTTGGTCCCATTTCTATCAGTGTGTCTTGTGGGAAATAGAAGGCCATAGCCCACCAGCACCTATGATTCCGCACTTTTCCGTACCCCCAATAGCTATCTTTATGCCATCCGCCACCTTTACTACCTGGTCCATTACGATGCGGATGCCTATGTGGATGCATGATGTAATTTGGCCCAGTAACGCTGGTAAAAGCACCACGAACAACCGGATGATCAAAAACTTCCTGAATTTCGGGTACACGGGGCAAGAGATTATTACCCGGATTTCCTTCCTTGGCAATAACCTCATCTAATTTTTGGGATATCGTTTTATGTAAGCTGGTCGGAATATCGGGTTTAATAATTACATACCCATTTGCAATAAACTGTTTCATCTGCTCATCGGTGAACAGGTTTTCCTTATCAATCAAAATCCTCTCCAATCGGGTTGGCAAAATCTCACTTTAAAATCTTTATAATTTTACTACAAATCAACAATTGGGATCAATACTCTGCAAATCAGAATCTGGTTAAAATCACGTCAATTGAGGGGAGGACAACCATCAGTTATCAAGAAATAGATACACTACGGACACTGTTGTTACCGATATAGATTATCAGATCTATTTAACACAGCTCACAACTATTTAAAACAGATTAGTTTCAATTTGTTAAGAACTACTCGCCCAGCTTCCACATGGAAAAGCCATCTTGGTAAAGGGACTCCGGAGTCTCACTGGGTCGACCTGATCTTTCTGGCCTGATTACAGGATCAAGATGAGTATGTTCATGGTAATGCAGCAATTGAATTGGGGAAGATAGGTACACCTGAAACACTTGAAGCAACCAAGGAATATGAATCCCGACATGTTTGCCAAACTGTTATAAAGCACTGAAATTCTACCTTGTGTTGCATAGGATATTTGGTTCGAGGTTTGTATATGTGGGCAAGCAAGCCCGATTACGATAATACCGACCGAGTGTTGAGAGAGAGCTTGTAGCAACATTAGTTCCAGCTAGCGTGTTGTGCTACCCGTGGTCACAGCTATCCGTCTGATAGATACGCCCAATACGGATTTCGCTGTATGTCAGGATCAAATTATCAGTTAGAAAAATGAGATCTGCCAATGAACGAGGAGACAGATTTCATTTCTCAACACACAACATACTAGATCTGCCAATCTAAATTGAACTTGCAATAATCTTTGTAGGGATGTACTTTAATGTTGCTGGAATTTCACAATTATACTCTTCGTTGTCTTTGTCAATTGAACGCAACGATTCAGTAAGTAGAGTAATGAAGGAAGCAGATTACCGGTTTTTTCGAGAAAATGGTTATGTCTCGCTGGGTAAAATATTGACTGACCGGGAGGTGGCCTATTTATGTCAATCTTTTTGATCGCGACCGGGTGGAAAAACAGGCTTTCTGGTTTGACTATGGCCATTACCAGACCGTCAATTACGATGTCTTGGCCAGCACGCCCGAATTCGACCAACTGATCCGACACCGCAGAGTCATGGAACCGCTTCATCAGTTGATGGGTGGCGACCTCTGCTTTTCAGAGATTGGGCTTCGCCACATGGATCGTTACACGGACATCCCCAAACACTGGGGTTGGCATCGTGACGGACAACACCTGATGGAGCATCCCCTGCGGACAAGAAATATTCAACTCATACTGTACCTAGCTGAGGTTGACGAAACCACTCACTGTTTTTCAATTTCGCCGGAATCTGTTGACCAACCGGTTCTGGAAAACAAGGATGCCCAACTGCAACGAGGCGGAATCTACAACCTGTATGGTCCTGCCGGAACCGCAATTCTTTGTAGCTATTCGGTTTTGCATTCGGCTACTGTGCGCACGACGGAAAAAAAGCGCAAAACAGTGCAAGTCTACTATGGTCATCGTGACCATCCTTAATATGGCTAATGACTCATTGATCCCAAACAAATTTTGGCGTGATCATCCCGACTTGGAAGTTCGGGATTTTTACGGTGTGATCAATGATAAAACCCGAAAGTATCTAGAACTGGCAGGACCAGAAGACCACCCGATTGAACAGGTCGCCAAGTTCCTCTACCAGTTAGATTACCAGCATCGGTGAAGGGACAGAATGGTAACTGGTACCGGATGTCAGATTGGATTGAAGTGGAATAGAGGGTAATGGAACCATTGGGATGGTTCTCATAAATTAAGTGGGAAAACGTTGGTGGTCAAACTGATGCCTTAACCACCAACGAAGGATAGATCAGTATCTTAGCTCGGAAAGGTTTGGGTAAGTTTTCTATCGCTGTTCTGTTAGTTTAGAGTTGTGTCGGGATGTTGATTACCACAATTTTTCCATCTATCTACTGTTGTATTTCTACCGTAGTATCTGCCACAAAATTTCCACGAAAAACCACCGTCATGTAATCGAGGTATGTGGTCAAGTGGAAGTGTTTACCAAGTTTAAGGTTTAATCTTTCCGAGTTTCTGCCAGTCATGTGTATCTGGGCTAGAAAAAGGAGTGATCGTTTCAGCTGATATCATAAAAACTGGATCAAGACGGGCAACAGGTCGTTAGCGGTCCAACACGGTTCATTTGGAGCCCCGGTTTTATGGTGTTCCGGCACTAACCAGTCTCAGTTCTTCGGAACTACGTTACCAGCTAATATATAGGCACCGTTGAATGCTTCATCAGTTCGACGCACTACGGTATATGATTAAACAGACATACTGGATACCGATAAAACACCGCTTGAACCGTGTGATGCCGCACGAGCGCAGCAATTGCTTGATAGCGGCAGATCTCTGGCCACAGCATTGGTGTCGAGGATCAAATCTGGGAAAAAATGGCAGTATCAAGACATATAACTGAAAGATAGGTATCTCATGAATTGTAAAAATTGTCACAGTGATCAAGTTACAAAAAACGGATTTGTTCGTTCCAAGCAACGTTATCGCTGCAAGTCATGTAGCTGTAATTTTGTTTCCGGTGAAGGCACAGACAAGACTCTCGTCAGCTGGTTCTGCTTTGATGAGGAACCCTCAAAGCCATGCAGCGTGATCAGTCTGCAGGCGATTGACAAATATGACGCACTTGCTTTTGGGCAGGATGCTCTAGGTAAATGGTCCACCGCCAGCAATGATAACACTCGCACGCAAACCAAGGAACAACTGACGCAAAATCCGGCACAGGAAATCGTACCCGGACAGTTTATGATGATGGCGGCCGTTTATCTGGATAAGACGGTCACCATTTATCGCGATGGGGAAGTGTACGCCAGCTACACCATCGAAAAGCCGTTTGATTTTCTTAGCAGTCCCTACTTGCAACTGGTAATTGGTCCAATCAAGCTAAGTCCTAACCACGCAAAATCATTCAAAGGCAAAATCAAGGACGTAAGGATTTATGCCCAGGCTCTGACTCAGGAGGAGATTAAAGGCTTAAAGCCAAACGAACCTTCGAGCATTCAACCGTTCAGCTGGTTTGATTTCTCCAAAGATGGTTGGCCGGATGACCAAACTGGAAGATTCCCCGAGATTAAAAATGGGGGTGTAAGAAAAGAGAATCCTAAAGATGGGTATGTTATTTTCGACCAGGACAATAGGTGTTTAAATACCATGGACAGCGAAGCCGTACGCATAGCCCGAGATTTTCGTCAGCGGCTGATGGATGATCCGACTCGCCCGACCTATCACTTGGTCAATTCCGAGGGCGATGGCGACAGGAACTATTCAGCCGATCCCAATTTTTTTGTCTACTGGAAAGGTCAGTATCATTTCGGTTATATGAACAAAGGCGATGAGTACGCTTTTGGTCACTATACAAGTACTGACCTTGTTCACTGGAGACGGCGCAAGGACTGTGGCCTAGGCAGTGGAGGTTGTGGTACTGGCGGTACGATCATCACCAAAGACGGCAAGAAAGTTATCTTTGTCGGCATATTTGGCGGCCGAGCATCCTATATCGAGTCTTCGGACGAGAATCTCGAGGAATGGTCTAAGCCGATTGACATTCAAGTGCCCCAAGAGGCCTTGGATGCCGACTATTGGATATTCTGGGATCCAGATGCCTGGGTTGAGGGAGATTACTACTATGTGTATTCCGGATCTCACGCTGGCCACCCTTTCGATAAACGACCGGGGTCGGGTTCTTGGTATAAAGAGCCGACACTGATGCGATCCAAAGATTTTAAGAACTGGGAGTTTCTCGGTAAATTCATGACCAAAGACTTGCCTGGACTTGATCGGCAGGATTATTCCTGTACTGATTTCTTTAAACTCGGCCACAAGCAGATGAAGCTGCTCATCAGTCACAGTTGGGGAGCCCGTTACTATCTGGGTGAATGGAAAGATAACAAATTCACCCCCGATTTTCATGCCAAGATGAGCTGGAGCTGGAATCCTGACAAGGAGCCTGTCTACTGGGTACCCAAGACCTATCTCACACCAGATGGGCGCAGAGTAGCCATGACCCTGTTAAGGGCCAAGCTTGGCAACACATTATGGAGTGCGACATTCTCATTGCCCTGGGAGTTGAGTCTACCAGATGACGGGATTTTGCGTATCAAACCTGTTCGCGAGCTTGAACGTTTACGCTACAACGAAACGGTTGAGAGCGACATGGTAGTCAAAGCCGGCGAGAAATGCAGGCTGAAGGAAATCTTAGGTGATACGGTCGAATTGAATGTTACCATCAAACCTACCGAAGCCAGGGACTTTGGCGTAAAAGTGTTGTGTGACAAAGGCAACCAAAATGGGCTGAATATCTTCTATTCAGCTGGCGAGAAAAAGATTTCGGTGCGAGATGAGAAGGAAACGATAGATCCCGATACCAGCACCCGAGCTTATGCCGATGCGCCGTTCGAGTTGAAAGAGGGAGAGGATTTGAATTTACGGATATTCATCGACAAGCCAATCGTGGAAGTCTTTATCAATGACCGCCAGGCGGCGGTGCAAAGGCATCTGCATAAACCTGAAGACGTCGGAATATGCCTTCACAGTGAAGGCGGGGACCTGAAGGCGGACGTGACGGGTTGGAAGATGGCGGCGTCCAGCCAGTGGTGAGAAACATACCGGATATCCACCGACCTATGCTGGTAAATTCTTCGGAGAGTATTTCAGGAATGTAACCATTAAGTACATAGAAAGGAGCTTTAGCGTGTTAATTCATACACGATCAGTTGCACATAAAGTCTTTGAAATATGGCGTAGCTCAGAGCGGTTCACTAAGAACCCGGATGTTGTCAGACTGCCTTCTGGGCGACTGATGTTAATCTATTGCGACACAGACTCACATTGGTCACAGGAAAATCAGATTTTGACGCTGCTAGCAAGCGACGACGCGGGGAGCACCTGGTTCAAACACCGAGAGCTCGTCCAGCACGATATCCGAGAGGATGAGGAACGATTGGTAACACCTCGGTTAAGCAGACTTAAGGACGAGCGACTCGTCGTACTCGTTGATCAAGATGACAATGGCCACTTTCACGAGGACCAACCACCTGGAATACTGGCTTTCTGGAGCGAGGATAATGGCAACACATGGAGTGAGGCACAGAACACAGGGATCACCGGCTTCGAACCTGACAGGGTTATGGATTTGCCCGATGGTCGGTTAGGTGTGGCTTCCCAGGTTATGCGTGGTGAAACCCAAGAGTTTGCTAACATCCTCTCCTGTTCAGACGATGGAGGACAAACGTGGTATGAACAAGCAACCATAGCACATAATGGCTACCACCGCTTCTGTGAGGGGGCGATCGTCATTCTTGACGAAGGAAAGGAACTGGCTTGCGTGATGCGCGAGAACCATTCTGCTGGTATTCCCTGTTTCGTTGCTTTCTCACAGGACATGGGAAAAACCTGGTCTAAGTCGCAAATGTTGCCTTTTGCAATTCATCGACCATATGCCAAACAGCTCGCAGACGGACGAGTGCTGGTAACTGGTCGACATGTCAATGGGGGAATGGGAACATATGGATGGTGTGGTGACCTCAGGGTTGAAGCGGGACAATGGAGTGTGGGAGGTCCGCGCCAGCAGTTTGTGGCAGAACTGACAGCAGACGCTCTGATCATCGAAAACAAACCAGAACACGAATGCCGATATACTCTGCTGCCACCAGAATGCAGCAAAAGTGAAGTGATTTTCGAGGCTCAAATGCGTGTAGAAGGTGAGAACGGTAAAGCTGTTGCTTTCCTTTCTGTATCCAGCCTTGGTCCACAGGGCAATTTGTTACAGATCGCTCCTGACTGGATCATGCTGAATAAGCAAACAGTCGATTTTCGTAAGCCTGTAGACATGACACATGAACGTACTGTCACAATTCATCACAAACGTGGTCTGCTTGAAGTGCGTATTGATAACAAAACACTGATTTCGGGATGCATCTGGCGCGAATCTCAGCCTCTAAGCGACTTTGGGGGGGGCGACCCATTCAAGCGTACCCAGTTTGGTCAGATAGGTGAAGCCGGAAGGAGCTTCTGGAAAAGTGTTTCTTATTCGGTCAAAAACCCCACACTCCCGGATACCGAGTGGCGATGGGAGACGTCCGATGGGCTATGGCCAGATAACTACCAGCGGGAACATCTTATTCAGATCCACGCTAACCCTCCAGGACAGAAAGCAAGGCCAGATCACGGATATTCGTCATGGTTGATGCTGGACGATGGTCGGATCCTACTTGTGGACTATACCAACTTTAGCGATGATCCTGGCCGGGCTCACCTTGTCGGTGTTTATCTCGATCAGGAGGACATAAATTAAGTCTCATTGCAGTTTCAATTGGGCCTGTATGAGGACTGGAAAGATACGCCATACTTTGTCAGCTTCGTTACAATCTGAGACGGCGTGAAGATAAGGTATTAGTTTGGCTGGCTGTTTCACTCCGCGTTATCTCGCTAGTCCCTGAAACATGGACATTTTCTAATTAGAATAGAAGACAAAATCATTATTAATATAACCTTACGGATATGGAATCTTATGAGTATGACTGACCAAACGAATATCACTGACCAAGAAATCAAAGACACTTTCAAACGCGATGGCTATGTTGTGGTTAAGGATATCATTGCGGATCATGATCTCGAACCGATCCGAGACCACATCAAAACAAAGGTCGATGAGTATGCCTGTGAACAGTACGCCGAAGGCAATATTTCGTCGCTCTATGAAACCGAATCTTTCGTGCGCCGCTACGCTGTTATCTGCGAGGAACTATCAACTTCTCCTCGTGGTTGGATGGGCAACACTTACGGTCGCGAGTTCTACGATCTCTATAATCTGCCCAGCGTTCTCCATGTGTTGGGTATCATACACGGTCCTGAAATTTCCAATATCGGTGGTCCCGCCTTGCGAACAAAGCTACCCGGAAGCATCATCACCTCGTTTCCCTGGCATCAGGACAGTCAATACATCGACCAATCGACGATTGGTAAGAAAGAACGCCATACCGAGGACCTGCAGATGGTCACAGTGTGGGTCCCTTTGGTCGAAGCTACGGTGGAGAACGGTTGCTGCTGGGTCATCCCGGGCAGCCACCACTGGGGTCTACTGGATGGCGCTCGAGATCAGGACAACAACGTGCGTATGGAGAAGGACGTAGAGACACGAGGTAACCCTGTTCCCATTCCTCTAAAACCAGGAGGAGCGCTTTTTATGTCTAATTTGTGCGTCCACACAAGCAAGTTGAATACAACCAATGGATGCCGTTGGAGTATTGATTTTCGTTACTTCCCTACTTCAGACCGAAGCGATTTGATACCTAAGCAAAAGCAGGCAGCAGAGTTTGTCCGCGACAAAGTGCGCCGAGGGGGACGAGAACCGCTGGTGGTGCTTACCAGTGGCCATAAACCCACCTGGGAAGAGTGGGATACGGCAAACCGGAAACTACAGTTAGCCTCGAGGGGGTAGCCTACGCGTGAAATCACCATCATGGTAGCATGAAGTTATTGATTTACATTAGACAGCACCACAATTAACTTTAGTGAAGTGTAAAACCAAAAGGAGGACCACTAGGCAATTGCTCACTATTGACAGCATCGATGCAAGTTGATTGCTCTCCGCGTTTAGACATAAAACCGAGGAAATTCTTGAGAAATCGCGAGGTTTTAATTTACCCATGTTGTTGCAAGAGTGCCAGCGAGATCAATGGGAAAGAACCTCCAGACCACCGATTGCATCTTTGACACCATGCAATCTTATATACAGAGAGATTCTTATTCCTCTCTACATAAAACAAAGGAAACGAGCCTAATTACGATTCAAAAATTTACGGTTAGGAGAGGCAATTCTATCTATCAAGCTTAGCCTGACATTGTTCTCACCCCTCTTCAAAAATTAATAATAATGAATGTTTTTGGGCTTCTTAGAAAGTAAAAATAGCGAAAGGGAACGATAATCTTATGGCATATCGAGGCTCCATTATCGGTTGTGGTCGGATTGGTAGCACCATTGACGATGAACAAGTTGATCGTCCACAATTTCGGTATCCGTGGGCGCATGCACCAGCGATAATCGAGGCAAAAGGTGTGGAATTGGTTGCAGCTTCAGACCTTAGGGAGGAGCAGTTAGCAGATTTCAAACACCGTTGGGGGGTTACCGCGCTCTACTCCGACTATCGTGAGATGATTAAGAAGGAAAAGCCAGATATCGTGTGTATAACGACCAAGGTGGAGGAAAGAGCAGAAGTCGTTATCGGCGCGGCAGAAGCAGGAGTCAAGGCAATCTATGCAACGAAGCCAATGTGTCGAAGTCTGGCCGAAGCTGATGCGATGATTGAGACATGTCGGAAGCATGGCACCATTTTGGCGATTGCCTGCCACAAAAACTGGAGTCCGTGGTTTCAGGCATGCCTGAAAGCCATTAAAGAAGGCGAAATCGGCACGTTCTCGTCGATGGCATGTAACTATGGTTGGAACCTATCAAACGGACATAGCCACACACTTGCCCTGTTCCGACTATTTGCCGAGGCTCCAGCAAAGTGGGTTTTCGGACATATGGATAGCGACGAGGCAGCAGCAAGAAATAGTGATCTCTCCGGTACAGGGATGATTTATTACGAAAATGGCATCCGTGGATTCTTAAACACCGGCGGTTGGCTGAACATTGACTTCATTGGTCTCGATGGTTGGATTAGCGCGCGCAACGAACACGCCGACTTTGAAATGTGGGGACGTCACCCGAGAACCCGAGAACCTATCCGCCGTCAGTTTCCGAACCCCAAACGGCCCAGAAGCTCTCAGCAGGCTGCCATTGAGGGACTCGTCAACAACCTTGACGAAGATACGGAACCGCTTTGCCCAGGGGAATACGGTCGTGAAGCCCTCGAGATAGCTATCGGGTTGCGAGAATCACACCGGCAGGAGGGAAAAAAAATAGAACTCCCATTGGCTGACAGAAATCTGAGAATTGGTTAATTAAGAGATTTTGCCTAAGGTTTATTTACATAGAGATGAAGCATGTACACGCATGGATCTCAACCACTCTTCCAACCATTCTACTCAATTAGGGCATATATAAGTGACGAGAGAGATCCTTTTCACCTCGTCCTAATCCTAATGTCTGCCGTCATGTTTGATATACTCAATGATACCAATTTAACATTACAAGAATTAAGGTAAGATTGGGGACAGAATGAAGACAAGATATTAGCCTATCTAGCTGTTTCACATTTACAAATGAGCTATATACCATGGCACAAAAGGTAAATGTTAGATATGACTGCAAATAGAAGGAAGCCGAAAGATTGTCTTGAAGCAGAAGTTCCCAACTACAATCCCACTTACGCACCATCCTGGTGGAGGTACTCGTAATCCCTGGCAACCTAATTAGTAACTAGCCACCTTCTATCAAGGCTATCAGTATCATAATGCCTAATATCCAGTGATCAATTCTAGGTTGCCCAGACTCAACAGCGAAGGAACCATAAGTTTATGACAATTGATTGGAAAAATGCCCCAGACAGGGTCGTACCAGCTCTCAAAAAAGATGGATTTGTCGTTTTTCCCAACTTTTGGGATGGGGCAGAGATTGCCGAAATTTTGGTGAACATTGAACGATTTATTGCAGAAGTCATCCCCACCTTATCTCGTGATTAAGTCTTCTATGAAGACCTAGTGAGCGAAGATTCGCTCAAACAAATCCAAGAAATGCAAACTCATGATTCCTAACTTTGGAAACTTGTTCAACAACAAATTCAAACGATTGGCCAAAATTTTGCTAGAGGGATCGGTGGTTGGCCAAAATATGCAATACTTCAACAAGCCAACCAAAATAGGGAAACCAACCCCACCTCATCAAGATGGCTACTACTTTATGCTCACCCCGTGCGAGGCTCTGACTATGTGGCTGGCTCTGGATGAAGTTGATGAGAAAAATGGCTGCGTCCGGTACGTACGGGGTTCTAATCACCTGACCATGCGCTCTCACAGTCAGACTAACACCCTCGGCTTCTCACAGGGTATTACCGATGACGGTACAGATACGATCTGGCTAACGAAGTTGCCCTAGCAGCAAGGCCAGGTGACCTACTAGTCCATCAAGCTATAACTATCCACCGCGCCAATGGTAATCAAAGCGAATCTCGCAACCGCCGAGCTTTGGACTTCATCTACCATTCGCACCAGGCAAAAGCAGATACCAAAGTTCATACCGCTTATCAACAGAAATTGTCCGAGGAAATGGTCGAGGCCGAAAAATTTAAAACAACTAATTAAACTTGGAAAAATACAATTAACGTGAAGTATACTATTAAATTCAGAATAGGGGTCAATTTTCAGAAACGTAGCGTTGAACACGCTATAAGTGTCGCGCTTAAAATCTAAAATCAAACCAGTACTATATAAAGATACATGTAAGATGGTCAAAATATTGAACTGCATTCGGGTAATAATGACAGCCCTTATGACGGCGATGTCATTGTTTTTCATTTCACAAGTCGATGCCAAACAAACATTCTATAACTCATTGGATAGTAAGGAAGCAGTCGAAGCTGGTGGTGGGAAAGTGCACGCTGGCTCCTTTGAAAAGGCGCACCGAGGCAACGGGTTTTTGGCGGATGGAAAAGGTGACGCCGTTTCGTTTCCCACCGCAGGACACATAAAACAAGATGTAGGTTCGATTGCGCTTTGGGTCAAAGTGATGGTAGACATCCAGAAAGTGCCGGGAGAATCATTCATTTTTATGATGTACAAACGCGGGAGCGACGCATTCTTCATCAACCACAGCCATGGTTGGAACCCCAAGGGAATTTGTTGGATGATAAAAGCTGGCGGTAAATGGTTCACGAATGGAAAAGGTAAATCATGCAGCCAGGATTTGGATTGGAAAAAGGGCGAGACTCATCACATCGTCACTTCGTGGGGGCCAAAAGGCCAACAGCTTTGGTTGGATGGGAAGTTGGTGGGCCAAGCTCCAGGGCACAAAACAGGTACGACGAAAATGGACAATAACTTCTGGGTTGGGAATATTGAGATTGAAAAAGGTAGCACGCTACCTTCACAGTGGGTTCAGGACGAGCTCTACATCTTCGATACCCAACTGGGACAAGGAGAAGTTGATGGAATTATGAAGTCGAGTGTAACAGCTGTCGAACCGTCTCATGATAAGCTCTCTTTAACTTGGGGAATGATCAAGCTGAAAAAGTGAAAGTGACCTACCATATGAATAGCCGATTTATTACCATATATCAAGAATAGACAGAATATCGAATTCAGACATGGATTGATCTTCAAAGATGTAGTGTTGGATACACCGCAACTCCCACACTTAAAATCTAAAATTAAGCCAGTATTATAAGGAGACAGTAAGATAATGAAAATATTGAACCGCATTCGAGTAATAACGGGACTTATTATGACGGTGATGGTATTAGTTTCTGTCCCCAAAATCGGTGCTAAACAAATATTCTATAACTCACTAGATAGCCAAAAAGCGGTAAAGGATGGAGGTGGAATAGTACACGCTGGTGTCTTCGTAGAAGGAGCCTTCGACAATGGTTTTTATTCGGAAAAGGCAGGAGAGGCCGTTTCATTCCCTACCGAGGGGCAACTTCTACTAGAGGCAGGTTCAATTGCACTTTGGGTCAAAGTCATGATAGACATCAAAAAAGTACCTGGAGAATCATTCATTTTTATGGAATACAAGCGCGGGAGCGATGCATTCTTTATCAACCATAGCCATGCGTGGAACGCTGAAGGAATTTGTTGGATGATAAAACATAACGGGAACTGGTTTGCAAATGGAAACGGAAAATCATGCAGCCAACCACTAGACTGGAAAAAGGGCGAAACCCATTTCATTGTCACTACTTGGGGACCACAAGGGATGAAGCTCTGGATTGACGGTGAACTCGAAGGACATGTTAAAGATCATAAAACAGGTCCTGCCAAAATAGACGATGACTTTTGGATTGGGAATATTGAGATCGAAAAAGGTAGCACGCTGCCTTCACAGTGGGTTCAGGACGAGCTCTATATCTTCGATACCCAACTGGAAAAAGCAGAAGTAACAGACCTGATGAAGTCGAGTTTGGCAGTTGAGCCATCTGTTGAGCACCTTGCTTTAACCTGGGGAACGATCAAACTGAAAAAGTAGAAATCCTATTAAAGCAAACTAAACGGAAAATGATACATTACTCGGGACCACCCAAATCCTGGTTAAGATGCCTATTCCTCAATGCCTAGATCTCCCCTACGTGCAATTGTACTAGGCGCATTGTTAATCCCCATCAACTGTTATTGGCTGGTGATCTCTCGCCAGCCATACCAGTATCAACCTATCCCCACCATCGTCTCTCCTTTTTTCAATGTCATCTTCATCTTGCTGCTGTTGGTCATTGCTAATCGGTTACTAGTCCGTTTTTTCCCTAGACTGGCACTGACGCAAGGGGAACTGATTGTTGTCTATGTCATGCTGAGCGTTACTTCAGCCATTCAGTCTTTCCAAATGATGCAGACACTGACCACCATGATGGAGGTCCCGTTTCGAAGGGCAACCGTCGAAAACGATTGGAAAAACCTGTTTGGGCGATATATTCCAACTTGGCTCTCGATTAGCGACAAAAGGGTCATCGCCGCCTATTACCGAGGCGATTCAACCCTTTACACTCCACAGCATCTGCAAAGTTGGTTGAAGCCTGCCTTATGGTGGTCGGGCTTTGTAATCATGCTGGTCTTCGTCATGCAATGTATCACGCTCTATGTACGTACCTCCTGGGTGGAGCGGGAGCGCTTGTCCTATCCAATCATTCAACTCCCCTTATTCATGACCAGCCAACCGAGCTTGGAATCCAGCCGGGGCAAAATTTTCGTCCAAACTGGACTATGGTTCGGTCTTGGGATTTCAGGCGGGATTGCCTTGATAAACGGATTAGCGGAATTACTACCGACCATTCCAACCATCAAAATCCACCCCAGACATCACAACTTAGCACGCTACATTACGACACAACCATGGCGGTCGATGGGGGGGGTTAATGTCGGTATTATTTCTCCCGTGGCTGGGCTAGCCTTCTTTATGCCGTTGGACATGTCCATTTCCTGCGTTTTCTTCTTTTTTGTTTCCAAAGCACAGCGAATTGTCGCTGTCACCTTGGGTGCACGGCAGGTTGCGTACTCTGAGTACTTGGTTACACTGAACCAACAATCGTTTGGTGCGTTAGCCGGTATTGCTGTGACAGCTCTATGGATGAGTCGAAAGCTAGCACGTGGCAGCGATCAAGTTCCGCCGACAACCGGCCAAGCGTCAATCCGCTCCAGACGATCCCCCGAACCACATCTTGCCGTTTGGGGGATCTTGATTGGAATTGTTGGCTTATCAGTCTTCATGTGGAAGGCGGGAATGTCGATCTGGTTAAGTCTGCTGTTTTTTTTCTGTTATTACACCATTTCGGTCGGGGTAGCTCGATTTCGGGCAGAGATGGGCGTTCCATTGCATGACTTCCACTTCACCGGTCCAGACCAGATGTTTCCAAGCATTATCAGTCCTCGACGATTAGGCTACCAAAACGTCACTGTCATGTCGATGCTCGGCTTCTTCAACTTCACCTATCGAGCACATCCACAACCACACCAAATTGAAGGGTATGCCCTTCTACACCGAGCAAAAGTCAATCATCGCCTTTTATTTCCAGCTGTAATGGTCGCTCTGGTGGTTGGTGTCCTAAGTTTTTTCTGGGTCTACTTGCATATCGCCTACCAGCACGGAGGAAGTTCATTGGAACGATTTGCCCATGTGCTCTACACACGTCTAGCTAACTGGCTGACTGATCCTTCCGATGAACTGGACTATAGTGGATTGGCCTCCATTGGCGCCGGATTTGGTGTGGTCCTATTCTTCGCCTTCATGCGTCAAAAATTTTTGTGGTGGAAACTCCATCCTGCAGGTTATGCCATCTCCAACAGCATGGATATCAACATTTTCTGGTTTTCAATTCTAGTCGGTTTTATCCTCAAATGGCTACTAATCAAATATGGTGGGATTAAAAAATATCAGCGAGCTCGCCCCTTTTTTCTGGGGTTGATTTTAGGTGAGTACGTTATAGGCAGTATATGGACCATCATTGGCAACATCATCCATCAACAGATTTTCTTTGGTGGAACTCATTGATTTCATTTGCCCAGCAACATTTAGCTTTTTCCTAGCAGTATCACATTCTACCTCAGTAAACTTAATATTGTGCTGTCTGGAACAAGAGTGAAGAAGCGGATCATAATCGCAACCCTTTATTCTGTCAATGGTTCACCTTGTGCTTGCGGTCGGCTCGTTAATTTTCGCTTATGGTGCTGAAATGAAGGCATTCGAAACTACTAATTACTAGCTCTCAGGAGTTGAACGCATCGCCGACCTACTGGTAGGGTTCGTTCGACCTGGGATGCCCTTTTGGACCCTATGGATAAGTAAAAACATGCCCAATTGTAGTAGAGTGGACGTTGTGCGTAGCGAACAGCCTTCTCTGGGGCTTCGTCGTTGCTCTGATCATCAACAGCTCAGCATTCGTTAAAAGGGGAAATACAAGTTGAGGTAAATCCGAATTCCTTCTAGTGTACTGATGGGGACATTTCTAGCCGTGAGTAGAAAAAAAGACGACAACCAAATCCTCAATAACAATCTTTTAGTCCATCCGTGGATGTTGAAGGCAAATTACAACAGGCTATTTCTTTTTATCAATCAGGTCAGTTGCTGCAAGCGGAACAAATTACTGATACCCGCGCAATAGATAATACGTGTACCCGATATGTTCTAGATACGAGTTTGAAACTTATAGCAGGGGTAAGGAATCCTCCACTATTGTTCTTGGTCAATCTTTATTAATTCACTGATTACTTGATCACAAATGGTTGCTGATTTGCTGCTATCCTTGAAAGCTGCATTCATTACCATCATATATGCTCGATCGATATTTGGTGCCATCCATACTCGGGTATACCACATGGTATTACTACCATCATGGGTTAAAACAGTTCCTTTGACTCTATTGTATTGATATACGCCCCAACCCGCAGCATAGTCTCCAACGGGCTCAATCAACTGATCCAACTGATGTCGGTTCTGAATCATAGGATTGCTATTTGGCAATTGAAGAGCAAGAAATTTAGCCCAATCGGCTAAGCTACAATGTACTCTTCCTACGGGGCCTAAAGGTTCAGAGTTATCAAGCTGACTGGCTTCCCAGCCTGTATCGGATTCTACATGCCCCAAGGTTGGTCTGACTGACCCGGTGGGCCAGGTGGGCCAAAGCTGGCAGTTTTCATCCCAAGGGGCTGAAATAACTTCTCTTGAATTAGTGTTTCCCAAGACTTTCCTGTTACTTTCTCTGCCATACAACCAGCAACAATATAACCTAAGTTGGAATATAGATAGTCTCCAACCTTGGTCAGAGGTTCGGTTGCCAAATTATCTTTAAGAATTTTCAGTCTTCTGACTTTTATGTCTCTTTCATCGGAATGATCCCACCAGTTATTAGCATTGGCTGGCATTCCACTTCAATGTGTTACAAGTTTACGTAAAGTCGCTGATTCATAATTTGGATGGATTAGGTCTTTAAGTTCGGGCAGCGTCTCAATCAATGTTGATTCCCAATTCAGTTTCCTCTCGGTAATTAAGATCGCTAGAAGGGTACTGGTCATTGCTTTTGTGCATGAGCCCAGATGGACTAAATCATCAGTTTCCATAGGATCAGGATTGTTAACCAGGAATTTTATTATTGTCGATTACTGTTGATAAAATAGAGTTAATTTGGTCTTCTCTTTTACCATCGCGCCGATTGTAAAGGAACCAGGGGTAAAGGATTCTGAAACAATACATCGAAATCCGAAATGGTTGTCAGGATTCGATGGTCTTTTGCCGTCGCGAAGAGCCACTCGCAGGCGAGCCATTTTGTTGTACCAAGACCCACCCCTAACTACCTGCACTTGGACTTTTAGGGTTATGTGATGGCGATGTGCTATAATATCTGGATCATACCAATCAGAACACCATTCCCAAGCGTTACCTGCCATATCATAGAGACTATAACTATTAGCTACTATGACCCAACTGGGGTTGGCTTACCATTTCTGCCTTGGTCATAACAAGATTTGCTAGAGTTAATAGTATCACCCCATGGATACTTTTTACCTGATAAACCACTTTTGGCGCTCTTCTCCCATTCTGCTTCGGTAGGAAGCCTCTTCCCCGCCCAGACAGCGTAGGCAGTGGCATCAGACCAATTAACACCTACACTGGTTGCTGAGGAGAATTGAATATTGAGTCATTCCAATAGGCAGGTAGCCTATGTCCAGAATCTTGCATAAAAAGCTGATACTGAGCATTAGTCACCTCATATTTATCCATGTAGAAAGCATCTATAATAGACGGTATGCATTGGTTTCTCATCATCGTCTCCATCAGTAAACCCATCAGAAAGTCACCAGCAGGAATTAACACCATCTTAGACCCATCTTTCTCCCAAGTAATCATCTTAGCACTGATCTCCATTAGTTCCTTCGCACTTTCAACCACTAGTTCTTCTTTACCTTCGGCATAGATTGAACCCACCAAAACAACAAATACCATTAACCAAGAAAACGTTCTCATTTAAATTCTCCAAATATAAAGTATAATGCCAATAATTATAGATGCCTTAAAAAAATAAAAGGATATTAATTTTATTGGTGGTAATAAAAAAGTGAAAAGGGTGGATGAGACTCTAGGTCAGATGGAAATGTAAGATCGAGAGGACTAAGAAAAAGGGCACCAACTAATGGGGAGTAGTCGACACCCCGATACCCCGTACGCGAGTTATCTATTGCACGGGTATCAATGAGGATTTAGTTATTTAATTTGATTCATATAGATTGGGCAGAGAACTCAGCGGCCCAAGCCGATAATGGGGGCTTTGAGCAGTCTATTAATTCCAATAGTAACCCCATGCGCGTCTAACTCCCTAAGCGTTTGCTTTCTTCTACAAGCCAGTCTGCATCGGCCATTGGCATTGGTTCCGGTGCCCCCAATCCTTCCTCGTTGCGCCAACGTGTCAGCGGGTGTTCACGATTGAGCTGTGGGAGATCGACGCGAGTACCGTAGGCCGCTGATTCAAAAATGCCCATGATGATCTCGATGACGTGGCGGCCCTCTGCTCCACTGCATTCGTGCTCCTGGCCTGCATCTAGAGCCCGAACATATTCGTCTACAAACCAATAATCACCTTCATTCATTTTGCCATTTCCTGGAAGGGATTTGACTGCTTGTTCAAAACTTTCCGGATAAATGGGTGTTAGGGCTTGCCATTGATCCAAGTTATTTGTGGGTAGAACATGTGGATTTGGTAACTTCCAAGCGCCTTGAGGATGCCACATCAGTCGACCTTCGGTGCCATAGAGTTCAACCACATGCGCATCCAATTCAATTTTGTTAAAGTGATGCTGAAGCAGTGTCCCAGTTACCCCATTGGCAAACTGTAATGAGGCAGTGACGCGATCGCCCGCAATAGTTCCGTTGCCACGCGGGGCAGGTAAAACATCCTGTGGTGTTATAGTATGACCTCGAGTGGTAGCATGTGCTGTGACACTCTGACAATGTCCTCCAAATTTGATCATATGGGTCAGCAGATGGGTGCCGATTTCCATAAGACCAAATCCCCCGTAATAACCTTTCCCACTGGCGTAGATATAGCGTAATTCGCCTATATCGCCTGCTTGATAGACCTGATTAATAGCTTGTGTCCAAGCACTCAACCGCCACTGATGATGAACAGCTACCTGAACCCCCTTTTCATCTGCTTTGTTCATCACTGCATCAGTCTCGATGAGATCCATTCCCATTGGCTTTTCGACTTCAATGTTAACCCCATGTTCCAATACCCGTAAAGCTAGTGGGGCATGCAAGGCGGGTGCGGTCGGAATAGCTACAATATCTGGCTTAGTCTGACGAATCATCTCGTCTAAATCAGTAAATCGTGCCTTTATACTTAGTTCATCCCCTAAGGTGTTCAGGCGGTCTTCCAACAAATCACATAGGCCGACCAGCTCCGTTCGGGGATGAGTGTGATAAACTCTGGCGGCTGACGATCCCCGTGATCGACAACCTAAAATGGCAACTCTATATGGTTTCATTTTTCCCCTTTAAATAAGTATTCTCGGAAAATAAATTTATATTGTTAATGAGTTTGATCATAGCAAATTCAAGGGATTTCCGCAAGGCTTAAAGGACCATGATATCTCTTGAGTGCAAGGTCAAGCGGTTAACTTAAATACAAGCTACTTCAGGACTTTATCAATGCTTAGTGCACAGATCTACCAACAGGTCTTCAGGTGTATCTATCTTCCCTAATGCCATTGTCGCCATTATAACGAACCGATTCATCCTCATCCTACAATGTCTAGATCAGGCCAAGTATAGCATCCTCTGTTTTCGTAGTATCATACTTAGGCTTAAGGTCTCTTAGGGGCTGTTGCTGAATAATAAATTTATTCAGCGAATGGAACAGTATGGTCATGCTGATGACTGCAGTATTCAGGTGTTATTAAAGCAGTGGCGCCAATGAGCAGCATTTCCAAAGTTGTCACACGGATCTTTTGATCTGTCTGCTTTTGGGCTAACATCCCACTGTTATAAAATAGAGTTTAATCGGTTCGAAATCGGATACGTCAAAGCCTACCTTAATCAATATACCAATATATACTGTAGTAAGTTTTGAAAAACGAGCAGTTCGATAAGTACGAATAAACTAACGGAGATGCCTGCAATCCTGAGCGTATCGTTGCTTGTGCGCCTGGGACCCCGCCGAACAGGCTTATCGCGCCATTGGCAATCCCTTGAGCAACTAGCTCCTTGTTTTGCTGCGTGCTTTCTCCACTAATGCCATGAAAACGTCAATCAGATGTTGAAGGCTGTTGAACAATCGGAACAGTCGAGTTGGCTCAGGTAAGCTTGGGAACAGGTGGCGGTGGTTTTGGGAAATCCATCGATAGAAAGCTCGATTCCCCACGTCCTTGAGGACAAACAGCAAGCCAAGGGTAAACCACTTCAGAAGGATAGAGTTTGGCTTGGTTGTGCTTGTGATTTTGATTCGCTTTATCGAGTTTATCATCAACTGGACAGAACAGATATGTGATAAAATCTTGGGGTGGTCATGAGTTGAGCTCCTTATTTGTCGAAAGAATTGAGTTGATATCCTTTTGACGAACAAAGGGAGCTCTGATTTTAGCTCATGACCTACGCCAAACTAGCACCATTGGTTAATAGGGGGTCCAAGTAGCATAACAATGCCAGTTGAAGTGCAAAAGGTAGCGCAGCCAGTATGATGGTTGACGACCATACTCTAGGGATTTGCTCGTCAACCATTGCTGTAAGTTCATTGAAATGGGTGATGGTGTTCTCGATAGCCATATATTCCACGGGCCACTCGGAAAAATTTGTCCAAGCAGAAATAACTATGATTGCTATCAGGGGCGACGGCACAAATTTTGAATACTGGCCGTATAGAATCAGTAATGTGACGAGAACAATTATGGTATTAAGATGTAGCTCTCCTTTGACAGGCTCCGTGCCATTGAGACCTAGTAGGATCTGTGCTTAGCTCACCTAAATCAGCGCTGCTATGCCATTCATGAATCCAGACACGACGACATTGGGTACGATGCGTATAAATTTGCCAAGCCTTGACACGCCCATAATCAGGAGTATTGCTCCCGTTAAAATAAGTATGACATTTACAAAGTGGTCAGCTTGTATGTTATCGGGAAATTTATTTTCGTATGCATATGTTGCGCATGTAGTGTTCATCGGCGCAGTTGGTCCGGAGCACTGAACCCGCGTACCTCCTAATAATGAAGTAATGGTCGCTATGATACCTGCGGACATTATGCCAGCGAATGCACCTCTACCAGATAGTATGCCAAGTGCAACATCTAGGCTTAATAAAACAGAATTGGCTGGTAAACATTGGTCAGGTAAACATAAACGTGCGGTTAAAGGTATAATTCTCGTTACTCTATTATGGACAGAAGGTAAAATGAGCAAAAACGATCATTTTCGCATGATATAGCTAAATCATTATAAAACGACATATTGTGAATGCTCAGAAAAGAGTTCATCAATAGCACACCGGTATCGCCTTCTGACGGCTTTGG
>JYMV01032735.1_pt1 | contig 43006 bp, 35 predicted proteins | sample 338911 | NCBI WGS metagenome assembly JYMV01 (sample SAMN03354496, study PRJNA234377) | hydrothermal vent metagenome | biome: Deep sea; feature: Hydrothermal plumes at the Eastern Lau Spreading Center, Western Pacific Ocean; material: Seawater | place: Tonga | collected 2009 | depth 2000 m m | reverse complement strand
GGAGGGGAAGAGTAGTCACAAGGAAAGTAAATCGGGAAGTGGTTAAGCTCGAAAATGTTCGTTGTCCTGCGGGAACTTTTCGAAATTGCCTTAAAGTGTCAGAGGTTCGTGTTTTTGAAAGAGGTGGTGTGGAACGCCATGGGTCGTCGGTCGGGTATATTTGGTTGGCTCCTAAGGTTGGGCCGGTTAAAATGAGTATGCCAATTTGGCGAGGTGGAGGTGGAGAAAGAGTTTTTGAACTGGTTAAGTATCAGTCGTCACTTGGCGTGGAAAAGCAAAAAGAAAGTTTGTCAATGACTTGGGGTGACGTAAAGAAGAGTCCTAAATTATTTAATTAACTCTCGTTTAGAAAAGACATCTAGGTGCAAACTGCAAGAAAGGTAAACTACTAATTCATATGGCTTTTTAGTAAAAGCTGTTATTCCTGTCGATATTCTCACCGTTTCTGAATCATCCCCAACAGAGTTTTGTGATGCTTCTTACCTGAATTTACATTAAGTTTCCTTAGTGGCTTGATTCTCTATGCCAAGTTTTACGCTTGCCAATATTTGAGATGTAGCCTTGCCTGTGTACCTTAGTTTTCAGTTACTTTAGTTATCTGGATAAATATAGTGTCTAGTGGCGGTAATAATTTCCGACTTGGGATCGGAAATTATCCTTAATTGCTAAATCAGGACTAAAATTCGATGTTTTCTAGGTAGGGTCGTTGGCTAAATATTGCCTTTTCAAAAAAGATTTTGGGAAATCAATGCCCCGAAAATCCAATCATAATTCATGGCAAGAGCTATCACTAGAAATTAGCCATAGTGAACATCATTACCCTTGGTACGGTTTTTGCCTTAGTTAGGGGGAATTCTTGAACTGACGAAAAATTGACAATTGAAGGCAAAATTTAAGGAGAGCTAACTGAAGATGAAAAAGAGAACTAAACGTCCCAAGAGCATCTTGGTTGAATTTCAGCCCAAAATCGAAGTCGTTATTGACGGCTATGACGTGGAAGATACTTACGATATTCAGAATGTTGCACGGATTATTGATGACTGCAAGATGAGATTGGTTGATGCAGTCTTTCCTACTGGAAGGTTGAATATAAGAAGTTTCGGTGAGAACTTTAAGCTGGGAAAGGATGCTTCTGGGAACCCTGAAAAAACTTATAGTAGATCGAAGGGGTGGATAAATTTGGCAGAATCAGATGCCAAATTTGCCAAAGTGTGAATATCGGGAATCAGAAAGAACAAAGCAGGATTGTTGGTAACCTGAGCCATAGCCATGTTGAGAAACTCCAGCCTGTGATGTGCTTGATTACCAGTTAGGAGTATCGGGGGTGTCGGCATGCATTTGAATGCAGGTTTTGAGCACCTCGACGGCGTGTTGCCTGTTGAGTTTGTAGTCGTTGATGAGAGCGCTTAGAACACTGTTTGAAATTGTGCAGCCTATAAGAAGGGTGGAACAAATGTTTTGTTCAAATTGATTTTGGACTATGTTGCGCGGGCACATAATCTAGGCTTTTCAGGTCACCTACATTTTTCGGGACAAGTCCTGTTGAATCATCGGCAAAAGCCTCTCTGTCAACTCTATTATTTGATCGTGATATTTGGGATCGTTTCGACCTGTTTTCAATAAATTTTGACAAGGCCGTTCTCAGAGCACCGCTTGCCCACTCTTTCGGGGCTCTGATCAATAAAATCGGGTTTCTTTGCCTCGAGAAAATTCCTTTCTCCCCGCTGAGTACGTCAAGCGGATCCGCCTTATTTTAAATCAACTAACTTTTCAAGTAGTGACACATTCGGTAATTGTTTGTTGATTAATGGTGAATATTGCCTCTAATTTCTGGTTACCAACAAACATTTTTCTGTGAGTGTCAAAGAACTCGAACTCTCCATCCAAAAGATCCAAGACAGTTATATCTGCGGGGGATCCAATCTTGAGACGTCCAATCTCATCATCACGCTGAATTGCTTTGGCTGGTTGGATGGTCGCCTTTTCAATAACTTCCTCTAACGATAGACCAAGATGTAGAAATTTTGATAAAGTAGTTGGCAGATTATAAACAGGTCCGTTGATATTACCAGTGTGCAAATCAGTACTAATTACATCTGAAATAAATCCCTGTTCCATTGCCTGTTTTGCAACATCGTAGCTGAAACTTCCCCCTCCGTGTCCAACGTCGAAGATGACACCATCCTGACGAGCTGCCCAGGCGTCGGGGATAACTCTTCCTTTTTCATCAAGAATAGAGTCTCCTCTTCCTTGAAAACAGTGGGTGATCACATCTCTTGGTCGCATAAGCTTTAAGATTTCAGGAAGCGAAACGCCAGCACCGATATGGCACATAACAGGAACACCGGCTCGCTCGGCCGCCTCTATAGCCAGCTTTAACGGTTCGACCCCATTATCACCAACTTGAGCTCCACCCTGACGAACTTTAACACCAACAATCAGATCGCGATTCTTGATAATTGTGTCTGCGACCTTTCCGGGATCTGCGTATCGAAGATCAAGCATCTCCCCCACCGGGCCATAGACTAACCCAATTCCAGATATATGCAGATAACATAATATACGTGTTTGGGTTGGTTGTACAATGTAGTTGCGAAAGCCGGAAAAAGTTGCCCAACCAGAACTGCCCGCATCGACGATGGTAGTTACTCCCGTCGTTTGACAAGCTGGATCGGCTGCAACACCCCAAGTCGTGACGCCTACATAAACATGAGCATGGATATCAACTAATCCTGGCACCACATATTTTCCTGAAACAGAAATGGTTCGTTCGGCTTTTTGTGGATCAATGTTTTTCGATACTGCAGCGACCTGGCCATTGGCAATCGCAACATCGACCTGATCGTTTAAACCCTCTGATGGAGCAATAACAGTTCCGTCTTTAAGTAATATGTCGTATTCCATACTGGTAATTTTGGTCCCCATCTAGCGTGATGCTCATTCCAAATTCATTACTAACAATAAATCATCGAAAATCTTGATGCTGTGTTAGCTTCATAGCATTTGCCTAGACTTTCTAAATATGTGTAAGCTAAAGAATAATAGACATACTTTGGTAGTTTAGCACATTCTCAAGGAGATTATAAGTCTCAGAAAGTGTTCTCCAAGGCGAATGAATCTAGCTTGTTGGGCAAAATCCGTTTTTTCTTGTAGAGTTAATTGTGTTCAATCTAATCTTGTGCTTAGATCAAGTCTGATTTTGGACAAGGCCTATATGTAGGTTTCTTTTCGGTATACTTACATGCTACTATTCTTACATGTTTTTTGGCCTCCAAAGTAATTGAGTTTATCGATTATGATGAAATAATACCCAGTTTCTACCGTCTAATCTTTCAACCAACTAAGGATTTAAAGAGGATGAACACAGATGAGCAGTCCGACGGCACTCTATATCCACATCCCTTTCTGTGCTAGCAAGTGTTTCTATTGCGACTTTAACACCTATTCTTTCCACAAGGAACAGGCAGATGCATACCTCAACACACTTTGGGTTGAAATGAGCATGTATGCACCGATGGGCGCGTCACTGCAAACCATCTTCATAGGTGGCGGGACACCATCAATTCTGTCGCCAGATTCATTGAGAAAGATGTTCACTAATTTGCAGGAGAATTTTCAGATTGAGGCTGGCGCAGAAGTCACAGTTGAGTGTAATCCGGGTACAATTGATGCAGAAAAATTAGCAATAATGCGTGACAGTGATGTGAATCGACTGAGTTTCGGGGTCCAAGCTATGGATGATGATATTCTGCAGCAGATCGGTCGCATACACTCTGTAAACGATGTGTTGAATAGTTATCAAATGGCCCGAAAACACAATTTTAATAACATCAATCTGGATCTCATTTTTGCGCTTCCAGAACAAACGCTTGATCAATGGCAATATTCGCTTGATAAAGTAATCAATCTGAGTCCCGACCATATTTCTGTTTACAATTTAACGTTAGAAGAGGGAACGAAATTTTATGATTGGTGGAATGCCGGTAAACTGGTACTTCCAGATAACGAAATTGAAGCGGATATGTACCGATTATCTATTGACAGGCTGACACAAGCAGGATACCTTCACTATGAGATATCCAACTTCGCTAAACTTGGCTGTGATGTGAAGCATAATTTGATCTACTGGAATAATGAACCATATATCGGCTTAGGGGCCGGGGCAAGCGGCTATATTGATGGATGCCGTTACACAAATGTTCGTGGTATTCCGGAATACATCGAACAAGTTGATCAAGGCAAAAAGCCAATCATGTATCAGGAAAGGTTGGTTGGGATTCAAGAAATGGCCGAAACGATTATTCTGGGATTGCAGAAGCGCGATGGAATCTGCTTTGACCGTTACCAGAAACTTTTTGGGCAACCAATCACCAAAGAATTTGGGCAGACGATCGATCAGTTAGCTGAACTCGGACTGGTTGAAACATCAAACAATCATCTCAGATTGACAGACCAGGGGCTGATGTTGGCCAACTACGTCTTTACGGAATTTTTGTGAAATGGGTCAGATTAGCATTGTTATTATTGCTGGACTAATATTCCTGATATCCTTTGAATCAGGTGAGAATCAGGCACCTATCGACTATCAACAGATTAGCCTTGCCACACTGACAATGGTGGTTGGCCCCGCTATTATGGCATATCTGCTCGGTTTATGGGCGACCAGAACGATACCGATAGATCCTAGCGTCCGGACACGCAAAATATACTTGATTGAGAAATCAAGTGTCCTTTTCGAAATACTGATTTTGGCCGTCTATGTCTACCAAATCTATTGGTTGAATCTCCCTGAACTTGTATCTAAGTTGCTCGGTAGTCTGTTGGATTACACCACCACGCATCTAGTTTTGTCGATTATGCCAATGATTGTTGCATTAATGTTACTCAAGATCTCGTTTTATGAAGTAATTCAGCGAGTGGCTTTTCGGCACCCAAAACGACGTGACTACATAGAGACACATTTCAAGCTGATGATTCTTCCGCTGGTACCACTATTTGTTTATTTTTTAGCGTTGGATCTTATTGCTCGTCTTCCAGAACAGATTCATCACCATACCTACATCCCGTTTTTGATTATGACGGTTATCGTTCTGCTGGCTTACGTGTATTCTCCGCTGCTATTGGGGCTGGTTTGGTCGGCCGTGCCACTGCCAAATGGAGAGCTGAAGGACAGGATCACCCAGTTAGCAGAGCGCGACAAGGTGAAATATAAAGACGTTCTTGTCTGGCAAACAAAGTCTCTTGCTCTAGCGAATGCGGCTGTTGCTGGGCTTTTACCTTGGACGAGGAATATATTTCTTACTGATAGGCTGTTACAATATTTTTCGGACGATGAAATCGAAACAATTGTTGCTCATGAATTCGGACATGTGCGCTATAAACATATTTTGATCTACCTGATGTTTTCAATTTGCTATTTCTTTGTCTACGCAATCTTTTATACTTACAAGGCGAATCTAGTTGAAATCAATCCGTCAAATTTGCTAGTGTTGTCGTCTCTTGAAACGGTTATTTTCTTCTTCTTCTACTTCGTTCTGGTTTTTCGATATTTATCGAGACGACTGGAATACCAAGCGGATTTTTATGCAGTCACGGCAACACGGAGACCGGCAACATTCCAATCAGCACTAGCGCGATTGGCCCACTACAACCATGTTCCCAAGTCTATTCGACGGCTATTTGAGATTTTCTCAACGCACCCATCAATCGAAAACCGTATTGATTTCATCAACCGTTTGGCATCGGGGGATCAGCGAGCACTGCGCTACCGAGGCTACTTGCTGGAAGTCAAGCTATTATTTATAGCCCTTCCGGTTTTGGCCTATATCTTATTTACTCTGAATAGAGGCTGAAAATTCAGGTTGTGTCTGAAGATTGGTTTGATTTGTGGTAGGATAATAGTGTCTTGTTTTCTTCGATGCTGGCTTCGTGGAAAACATAGTCATTTTCCTCAGTTTTGTAATAGAGTGTTAGATGACCATTATCCACTTTGGTCTGTAAAACGTCGGCTGGTATTCCCAGTAACTTTGCCGCTTCGTTAAGATTATACTCGACTATGGGGCCGCGCATCCGCATCAATTCATCCCTGGACGAGCCAGTATATGCTAATCGCGTTACAGAATTTCAATTCCAGTTCCATTGTTATCAGCGGAGGCTCCGATGGCAATATCAATTTCTCTGTCTGTCCGTGCGTTTAAAAAACCATATTCCAGATCTGCGTCATTACGGATTGCATTCTCAAGATCGGTAAGACAAAGGGCAAGTGCAACTTGTGAATCTGTTAATGGATATTCCCGAAATGGATTTTCCCACACAATCTCTGGTTCTGTCTCCGCCACGTAAGCATCTAGGACATTTACGCCTTCAATTTCAGTCTCCTGCCTTCTAATCACAGTCGGATGAGCTGCGCCATCTCCGTTCAGCACTATTGGTTCAAGTCCAACACACATCCCTTTCTCACCATATATTTCAGTGGTTGCCTTGGAACGGTGCCAGCGAAGCGGTGAGCCGTAAGAGAGAGTCGTAAAATCGTAAACTGCTCGCCTGCCATCACGAAATTCTATCACACCGTGTTGCCAGCATTCCGTGTCGGTTTTATCAACTGCATTGGGGAATTGGATATGCGATTGTACTTGAAAGTCCTGCTGATGTCCCCAAACATGAACTGGAGGTATATCAAAACCAATGTAACTCCTCAAGATGCTGGCAGCATGATATCCTTGTCCGACAAAACGACAGTAGGCTAAGTTAATCTTACCAAAGACATTTTCTTGAATCATTAACTGCTTGATTCGTTCATGTGGACGGCGGTAGTAAGTTTCTGCAATCTCAAGTTTGACATTATGAATCTTGGCTATTCGTGCAATTTGATCTGCTGACGCGAGATCAACTGATATTGGGGTTTCAACCAATAGGTGCAAGTCAAATTCGGCCGCCTCCATTGTAGCCTGATGTATTCCAAGGGCCGGCACAGCAATAATCACGAAATCTGCGGTGACGTTTGAAAACATCTCTTCCAAATTGGAGTAGGATGGAACATCAAATTCCGCGCCAACGGCATCAACACGATCTTGGTCAATGTCATGGATAGCTGCCAGATGAAACCGGTCGGACATGGTTTGAATAGTGGGAATATATCCTTCCGTGACGCGTTTTCCTGCCCCGACAATGACCACTTTCATTTGTTCCATTAGAACTGCTCCAAGACTCGACTTTCACTGCGCCATTTTAGCACACGGCACTAAAGAGTTCAAGGTAAAACAGCTGTTCTGGATGTGTCCCAGTCGTACTGATAGCCGATTTGAAAAGCAAGTTGATTATGATGTTCCACAGGCCTGATTTTATGATCTTTGTTCAAAATAATCAAGTGGGAGAATCGAAGATCGAATTGCCACCCGTTGGCTTGATATGAACTGAGATCGCAACCGATCTGATGCTTTCCTTCAACTGTACCGGATGGAAAAGTAACCTCAGAATACTTTTCTCCACGAAAACGATGGTCCACGTTTGCTTCCCCGTTACGATTGAATTGGCAAAACAAAGCCAATCTTGTATCGGCATTCAACCAGTAGTTTGCCTCCAAGTAAAGTTGGTCGGCATCATTTCCAATTCGATGACCAATAATTGAGCCGAAATGCGTGTACTGGTTTTCCTCCACCAAGTGCGTATATGTCCAACGATTGACACGGACGTATTCAGAGACTAATGACAGGCGTTGAGATTTCAGCAGGTTATTCCATATGATACCAGTCAAAAAAGCCAAATCGTTGGGGTCTCCGTGTCCGATATACGAAAAATCATCCACAAAAAGTTCGCCGTAGATGCGCAACCCCTTAATGGGACGAACAGCCCCCTCGAAGAGAAGCATGACATTATCGTTTCGTGTCAGACCTTCCTTCTGGGTGTCTGCATTGAACTGACTGGCGTAGTATGGCAAAATAGGATTGAGATAATACCATTCTAACCCTCTTGCATCACCGCCATAAAGCACTATTTCTGAAATCCCCAGTTCAATTCGATCGCTCAGACGCCAATCAAGGCGGTGTCCTGATAAATAGCGATCTGCTAAGTATCGCCGTGTATCCTGATGCCACATCCGATCCAGTTTGGAAATAAAAGCTGTCCCGCGTACTGAAGAGAAGTTACTGGAAATTAATATTAGATCAAATGGGGGTGAATTATCTGATATTCCTACTGAATGTCGGCGTCCGGTTCCCCAAAAGATCTGATCCCGTCCAACAGTTAAGCTTGTTCCTTCAGCGACAGGAATATCTAGGTAAACTCGCTTAAAGTCAGCGGTATAATTACCTTGCCATTGATTAATTCTTTTCTCTGCGGTTGATCCTTGAGCTGGGTATTTGGTTGCGTGCTCAGTACGATTAAAGAGATTATCTATCTCTAACTCTTGGTAGATAATAATCTTTTGACCGAATTGATAGAGCAGGGCTTGCTGATATGAAGGTGCGATCTTTGGTATCTCGGCGTAACTCCGCAATGACGCTAAACCTCGCGTGTGGAACTTCTCGGTCAGATTCGAATCATCAGGATTTAGCTGGAGTTGACGTTCCAATTTCTGTAGCAGCTGAAGGTGAATGCTGGTAGGTGCAAGTTCTTCAGATTTGATTCGTTGTTGGGCTACATCTACAATCTGTGCCACATGTGATCGGTTATAGGGACGTGTATGGCGGTGGAGACCATTAATGACCCCATCCGTTTCTAGCTTTTCAATTACTCGATTGGCCGACGAATTGAACTCAAAAATAAGATTGGGATCCGCATTGACCCATCTGTCAAGTAAGAAGATGAATATGAGCATCAAAGATTTCAGTTTCATTGGTTTGACAGCTTAATTGATGTCCAGTCTCAATGTCAAGTCGGGACTCAGATTTTCGTCTTGAACTTTTCTCTGGCTGCTACTAGAATAAGCAATTGGGTTTATGTTAATTTGTTTGTTGAAGATGGAGAAACTTTGTGAAAGAGATCAAAGTTGGAATCATTGGAGCGGGAGGTATCGCTTGCAGCGTTCACATCCCGAACTATCAGAAAATTGAAAACGTCCGTGTGATCGCCGTTGCCGACATTAAAGCGGAAGTCGCTGAAAATGCAGCAGAGCAGTTTAATATATCAAATGTCTTTACTGATTGGGAAGATCTGCTCAAAATCGATGAAATTGAGGCTGTAAGTGTTTGCACCCCTAATGCTTTTCACGCTGAACCTTCCATAGCGGCTATGAAAGCGAATTGTCACGTGCTGTGCGAGAAGCCGATGGCGGTCAGCGTTGCCGAAGCTCAAGCGATGGCAGATATCGCCAAGGAGCACCAGAGAATACTGCAGATTGGTCTGGCATCCCGTTTCAGCCCCGGATCCCTGTATCTCAAAAGTATCATTGATAGCGGCAGGCTCGGTCAGATATATTATGGACGAGCGGTGGCCATGCGTCGACGCGGAATTCCAAGTTGGGGTGGATTCACACGCAAAGATATGTCTGGTGGTGGTACCCTCTTCGATATCGGTGTTCATGCCATCGATCATGTTATCTGGCTAATGGGAGCCCCCAAACCAATTTCGGCTTTTGGATCAGCCATGACGAAATTTGGTGATCGGCATGATGTCATTAACCCTGACTGGGGGGCCTGGGACGTTGATAATTTCGATGTCGATGATTTTGCCACCGGGTCGGTTCGATTTGAAAACGGTGCCATGTTAACCATTGAGACATCATGGGCTTCCAATATTGAAGGCATCGGTGGATCTTATATTCTGGGTACAAATGGTGGCGTACACGTTGTTGGCGATACAATTTTTGAACAACGCAACGGGAAACTGGCTAACACTCCGATTGAGCTTCCATCTGGACCAGGAGGTCACGAAACCGAGGTAAGGCGCTTCATCGATGCCATTCGGAATGGCCTCCCCTCTCCCGTAGATCCAGAAGAGGCATTAAACGTCCAGAAGATTATGAATGCAGTTTACCAATCCACTGAAACGGGCAGATCGGTAGATCTCTCTTAGGACTATCATTTAGAATGGTAAATTGGATTAACGATCTTTATCAGGAAATTAGAAAAAACAGCGTGGCTGTAGCGATTCAGTTTTTCCGCCTCTATGTTAGCGTGCTGCTGAATCTGATGGGGATCGACAATTCCTTTCAATGAATCCAGTTCGGTCTGATATTCATCCAGCCAGGTGTCGACCATTTCACCTGTTACTTCCAAGTGGAATTGCAGTGCATAACAAGCTTGACCTAAGCGGAAAGCCTGATTTTGAAACAGGTCAGAACTGGCGAGATGAATTGCACTTTGGGGAAGGTTGAACGTATCACCATGCCATTGAAACACAGTGAGTTTGGGGGGCAAATGACTAAAAAGCGGATCTGTTTTTGCCTGATTCGAAAGGGAGATCGGTAACCAACCTATCTCTTTGTGTTCTCCTGAATAGACCTTTGTGTCCAATGCCTTGGCAATTAGCTGTGATCCCAAGCAGATACCAAGTAGTGGTTTATCTTCATTTCCGGCTTGTTTAATCAATCGATCTGCATCTAAGAGAAAGGGGAACTGGTCTGTTTGGTACACGTTCATGGGACCTCCGAGGATAATCAGCCCGGCATAATTTCCCATCGTTTTTGGCGCCTTCTCTCCTTTGGCAAGTCGGACAATGTTATAATCATAACCGTGCGATGTTAAAATATCCGCTAAGGAACCAAGTCCTTCGCATTCAACGTTTTGCAATACCAGAAATATCTTTTCCATGCCAATATCATAACATGCATCCATGGTTGAAATGAGATGATGATCTCCACCATTGATTTGACCAAAGCCTTTGGCCAGCTTATTGCCGTTGATAAAATTACCTTGCAGATTGAACCTGGCGAGCTTTTCGGCTTTCTGGGGCCAAATGGTGCTGGTAAAACGACGACGATTAATATGCTGACTGGTTTGATTCGGCCGACATCTGGTACAGCAATCATTGATGGATTCGATGTGTCTCTTAATCCAAGACAAGTTAAAGCAGTTACGGGTCTCATGCCAGACACTCCAAAAGTCTACGAAACGCTGACTGGTCGTCAATTTGTTCGTTTTATGGCTAATTTGTACGAAGTAGACCCAAAAGTCGCTGAAAGTCGAATGGGACATTTTCTGGAGATTTTCGATTTGATTGACTCCGTGGATGATTTGATCAAAGGTTACTCATACGGCATGCAAAAGAAAATCCTTCTTATCGCTGTTTTGGTTCACAAGCCTCGTCTCTTCTTCCTCGATGAACCGACAAGTGGGCTTGATCCTAAAAGCGCCAGGCTAGTCAAGGAAATCCTCCGTGATCTTTGCGATGAAGGTCACACAGTATTTATGACAACTCACATTCTGGAAATTGCAGAAAAAATTTGTGATCGAATGGCTATTATCAAGGATGGGAAACTCGTTGCGATTGGAACCATAGACGATCTGCGTAGTACAGAAAAAACCTCTGGCCTGAGTCTAGAGGACATCTTTCTGGAGTTAACGGAAAATTAGGAATTATGAATAATCTGGCTTTGTTAGTCCGTACAGATTTTCAGTCGTGGCTGAATACAATTCGCTATGATGCGGACACTCAAAAGAAAAAGTTGCTGGGGCTGGTTGCTTGCGTCATTATTGTTTTTGCTCTCTATTTCATCATGCAAGCATCATTTAGTTTGATCGGGCAGGGATTACTGAGAGATGCCGGTTCAATAACAATTGTGTCCAAAGTAGTCAGTTTTTTGGTAGGACTTGGCACTTTTATACTGATAAAAGATGCCATCCAAGGTTCAATTACCCAACTTTATGAAGCACCTGATACCATGATTCTATTGTCTTCATCCATATCCCCGACTGTTGCCTTTACTTCAAAACTAATTTCTGTTTTGGGTGCCAACCTCTTGAATATGGTGGTTTGGTTAGTTTTACCATGGATTGTTTTCATGCAGTTGGTTGAACGTCTATGGAACATCCAGTTTGCCTGGTATTTCTATCTGGGGCTTCTTTTGGTTTGTCTGCTTTTATTTGTCATTGTTATGACCCAAACAATTATTCTGGTACTGGTTATTAATCGTTTTTTTTCATCTCGTCAAGTGATTCGAATACTGAAAGTCCTTGTAGTCGCAATTACCATAGGTGTTATTGCTATTTTATCCATCTCGTTTCTGGCAATTGAGGATTCGTATCAGTTTGCGCAGATCTTTCTCTCCCAAGACAGTACCGGGAGTTGGAGTTGGTATCCGCAACAATGGGCGACCAATTTCCTGTTGAGCTTGCATCCGGAAAGTAATGGTGTTGAATGGCATTGGTTAACACAGTTAGCCAGCGTTGGTCTGGCGCTTCCAATACTGGCAGTATTCATCGCTTCAAAAATTTACTATCGCAGTTGGGAATTTTTTCAAAAAACAGCAAAATACAAAAAAAAGAAAGCAAAATCGATTGTCTTGAGTAACTGGGTATGGAGAGGGAAAATCAGATCTATGATGATGAAAGATTTCCTGATTTTTATCCGTTATCGAGGACGGATAGCAATGATTGTAATGCTGTCAGTCATACTAGCCATCGTATTGATGATGATTTCGTCGGAGATGCATCAAAAAGGGATAGAAAGGTTTGACGACAGTTCCATATTTGGTGTGTTCTCGCAGGTCATGTTGTACAGCATTATGGCCAGTCTGGGCTTAACGTGGTCGGGCTTCAAAGTTGAAAAAGACACATGGTGGATTCTCAAGTCGAGCATGGTTTTACCAAAGTTACTTTTTCGGAGTAAATTTTTGGTGGCCACGCTTTTCGCAACCGCCTATGCCAATGTTTGGATATTAGCAATCATGATTGTTACCAAGATGCCAGGCAGATTTTGGTTGCCTGTCTTGGGAATGTCTACCTTGCTAATTACAAGCGTAACTGCTTTTAACACCGCAGTTGGTTCCTTACCTTGGGTTTGTGAGATTGACGTGCATAATCAAACCCGCAGGCGAAGACCTGTGATGCGGTTTGTCACCATGATTTTGACAATGGTTGTTAACATCGTGGTATTGGTAATTCCTTTGATGATTTGGCAATTTGTTTTTATTGCTGAAAATCGGTTTGGTTTGCTTGAAAACTATTCGATATTGGTTGTTCAGCAATTGGTTCTTTTGTTCATGGTAGCATTACTGATATTATTGTGTTTGGGATCAAACATAATTGGTACCAGATTCCTCAACAAATTCATTGTAAGTTAGAGTTGAAAAAATGATCAAAATATATTGGGATTATTGGCTTGCGTATTTTTTTTCTCTCTGCTATAATCGATCAAGTTTTTTGTATTAGGATTAAATGTTTGGATTGAGTGAGTTTAGGAAGGAGCAAGTTTGGGATGAGAAGCAGATTATGGTTACCTGCCGTTTTTCTTCTGGTTTTGGGTTTATGTGTTGTTGAAACTAAAGGGGAAACGTTAAGAGTTGCTTGGGCTGAATGGCTACCGGCTGATTATTTACAGGAATTGTCTAAAGGTTTTACCGAAGAAACCGGAATTGATGTAGACATTGTTCAAATCCCTTGGCCAAGTTTCCAGAACAAGATTGATCTGGGTTTTGTTGGCAAGAGCGATAGTTATGATATTGTTATCGGGGATAGCCAGTGGCTTGGCAGCAACTCTGTTGGCGGGCATTATGTCAAATTGACTGATTGGATTGACAAAAATATTGATGTGGATTCCATCTATGGTCCAGCTATGACGGCATTTGCCGAGTATCCCAAGGGGAGCAAGGAATACTGGGCGCTTCCGGCTGAGGTGGATGCTAACGGTTATGTTTATCGTAAGGACCTGTTTGAAAATCCAAGGGAAAAGCAGGCGTTTAAAGATAAATATGGGTATGAGTTGAACGTACCCAAAACCTATCAACAGTTGCGTGACGTGGCTGAATTCTTTACCCGACCACCGGATCTTTATGGTATTGCTACTTATTTTAGTAAAGAGTACGATGGTATTACTATGGGGTTCCAGCAAGTGATGTGGTCTTTCGGTGGGTCGTACGGTGATCCCGAAACCTACAAAGTTGAAGGTTACATCAACAGCGATGATTCATTGAAAGCTCTGGAATATTATAAGGAACTGATTAATTTCTCGCCACCTGATGCTCCAAACTATTATTGGCAAGAAACGCTAGATGCGTATAAGGCTGGTAAGGTCGCTATGGCCATGAACTATTTTGCTTTTCTGCCTGGTGCAGTGGATCCGAAACAGAATCCGAAGTACCACGACAAAAGCGGCTTCTTCATCGCCCCAAAAGGACCTAAGGGACACTATATCAGTATTGGTGGGCAGGGGATGTCGATTTCGTCCTATTCCAAGCGTCAGCAGGTTGCCAAGGATTATATGAAATGGTTTATTCAGAAACCGGTGCAGGAAAAATGGGCTAAACTTGGCGGGTTTACGCCGCATAAGGAAGTTCTGCAGTCTGACGCTTTTCTGAATGCTACCCCTTTCAACAAAGCTTTCGCTGCCAGTTTTCCTTACCTGCGGGATTTCTGGGCTATCCCAGAATACGCTGAACTGTTGGCAGCTTGCCAAACGAATTGGAATGCTGTTGTCGTCGGATCCAAATCTGCTAAAGATGCGCTAGACACTATTGCTAACAAGCATGAAGAGATCTTTGAAGATGCTGGATATTACGACAAATAATCTAATCTAACAAACCTACAGATAGATGTAATGTAACGAATCAAGTTCTTCGCGAAGTGTAGCTAGCTGGTTGATGTTGGTTATATACATGCTTTGTGATTCATCCTACATTTTTACAAGCTATAGGGAGTTAATAGTTTGCAAGACGAACAACAAAATGAAGTTGAAGTTGCTGAGGAAGTAGAAACTTCTCCTACGGAAGTAGAAACTTCTGCCAAGGAAACTGAAGTTGCTGAGGAGATCGAGGTTTCTGAGCCGACTTTTATAAACAAAATGGAGGCATTTGTTGATACCAAACTATTTCAGGGGCTTATGCTCGTTACCACTATCTATGCGCTTATTGGTACTGACATTGCCGCTTGGGTTGGTATTTCTCAGGCCTCGTACCATGTTCTGCACTGGATATCCTTCATCGCTTTAATCCTGTTTTTTGTTGAATGGTTTCTTCAATGGATCTGTAAGGATGGTTATTTCGATGGAGGTAAAGGCTTCTTTTTCTGGTTGGACTTTATTGCCGCTTTATCGTTGATTCCGGACGTGCCTTGGATAGCCGAACCGCTTGCTGCTGCAATGGGATTGGGTGGTGGAGCTGGTGGAGGTTTGGCTATTGCCAGAGCGGGTCGGGCTGCGCGTGCTGGTGCCAGAGCGGGTCGAATTGCACGAATCTTCAAACTTTTGAAAAAAGCTTTACCTGCTATTCAAAAAATGATGGGTAAGGAGTTACCTGAGGATGAAGTGGATGATGACCTTGGTGATCTCGCACCCAGTCATATCGGTGGTGTTTTTGGCGATTTGATGACTCGAAAAGCGATTGTTGGTGTGATGTTAATGTTGGTTTTTGTGGCTATGCTGGACTATCAGCCACCGCGTCCATTCGATACTGCTGGGCTAGCTCAACTTGAACAAACTTCTGGTGAATTGCAAGATTTGTTGGTAGAGCAGTACAAAGACAAATTCAACTTTAAAGGCAAGCTTGTAAAGAGAGAAGCACTAGCCTTGCAAACCTTGGTAGCAGACCTTGTAGAGCTTCAGGCGTTGGGCATAGACACTAAAGATGATAAAGCTAAGATGATAAAGCTAAAAATGCGTATTGACGAGATTAACGCTATTATTGCCCTTGCCCCGCCAAAACTGGTTTATTTGAACCTAAACGGTGAAACCATTGATTTGGCTTGGGATAAACAGTTGGTTATGTCCCCACTTGCTGTAGACGGTTCAGCCCGTTTCGACAAACGTTTAGAAACGGTATTGAAGAAGCCTGATGTTCTGCGAGTCTTTACTCCCAACGCCCAGAGTCAAGCTTGGTTCGATGTCAGGCATGAAAAAGCTATGGAAGGTAAAAATGCTTTCTTCATGACATTGTTCGTTGTGGCGCTTCTTGGTACTGGTTCTATGCTTTTTCAGTCGGATGCTGAAAAACTGTTTATCGGTCCAATCATGAAGATGACGGATATTGTCAGGGAACTGGCGGAAAACCCCTTGGCTGCTCTTGATGCGGGTCACCAAGATGATGACAGTGAAACAGCTGTCGTCCAAAAAGCCATGGTCAAGATTGGGGGAATGTTGCAGATTGGTTTCGGTGAAGCTGGGGCGGAAATTATTGCCCATAACATGGCTTCAGGTGGTGAGCTCGATGTGATGATCCCAGGTGAGAAAATTGATGCCATTTACGGTTTCTGTGATATTAGAAGCTTCACAGATGCAACCGAATGTCTGCAAGAAGATGTTATGCTTTTTGTTAACGAGATTGGTGGCATTGTGCATCATGCTACTGTGGAATCGGGGGGGGCACCAAACAAGAATATTGGTGATGCCTTCCTGCTGATTTGGAAACCCAAACAGGGTGAGACAACGAACAGCCTCTGTGACGGTGCGCTGGGCGCGTTTATAGAGGTTATTGAGGAAATCAATGCCTCTAGAAGGCTGAAAGAGATTACTCAACATGAAGAGTTGCAAGCAAGAATTCCTGGTTTCACCACCAAAATGGGATTTGGTTTGCATCTCGGCTGGTCTATCGAAGGAGCGATTGGTTCCAATTACAAGGTAGATTGTTCTTACCTGTCGCCTAATGTCAACATGTCGGCCAGGCTTGAAGCTGCCACCAAGCAATTTGGTGTTGAAATCCTTCTCTCCGGTGATTTTTATCAGGGACTGACACCTCCAATGAAGGCCAAGTGCCGTCAGATAGATCACGTTACAGTCAAGGGAAGTATACAACCCATGAAACTCTACTCCTGTGACGTTAACTTTGCTCCTGGAGTTAATCCTACAGCTTATTACCAAACCTTTGGTCAAGCGGTAGGTTACTACGTGTCCGGTAGTTGGCAGGAATCTAAAAAGATACTTGAGTCCTGCTTGGAAACATGGCCGGAAGATGTTCCACCACAGAATCTCCTGACGGTTATGGGGGAAACAGATTTCACTGCCCCTGATGATTGGGAAGGTTACCGTGCATTAACCGAGAAGTAAAGCATACAGTTTGAGAGAGCAGTCGATTGGAAATCCCTAATTCGATTGCTCTTTTTTTATTGTTTATTTTAGGTGTTAACCATTTTTCCCCCAAGTTAAACATCAAGAAAGACTGATTTTAAATGCGTTCAGAAAGCCTACCAAAAGGTCTCAATGACTACCAAATTAAGATGATGTTCATCACACCGACCATGATTTTGCTGGTCTTGATGAACATCTTCCCGTTGCTGTGGTCGTTGTACTTAAGCTTTCATCGCTATAAAGCTTCTATACCAACCCGACCAGCGAAGTTCATCGGGGTGCGCAACTATTCCCAGCTTCTGTCTGACCCCGAAGTATGGGGGTACTTTCAAACCACCGCTTATTTTGTCGTCCTGGCTGTGCTTGTCCAGTTCATCATCGGTTTTGGGTTGGCTTTGCTGCTGAACCGCGAGTTCCGTTACAAAGGGATGATTACCACGTTAATCCTGTTACCGATGATGCTCTCACCGGTTGTAGTCGGATTGTTTTGGCGCTTCATTTTCGCCTCTGACAATTCTGGACTGGTCAACTATTTCCTCAGTCCAGTATTGAACGCGTTGAACATGCAACCCATCGGTTGGACAACAGATCCCAAAATTGCCATGATTGCCGTAGTGATCGTCGATACATGGATGTGGTCGCCTTTCATGATGCTAATCTCTTTAGCGGGGTTATCTGCCATACCTAAGTATCTCTACGAAGCGGCAGATGTCGATCGCGCCTCGACCTGGTTCAAGTTTAGTAGGATTACCTTACCATTGGTCTCGCCCCTTTTGCTAATTGCATTGCTATTCCGTACCATGGATGCATTTAAGATGTTCGACATTGTTTATGTCCTGACACGTGAAGGCGGGCCGGGTACGGCCACGGAAACAGTCTCTATGAATCTTTATAAACTGGCGTTTCGGAATTTCAATACAGGTAAGGCCTGCGCCATGGCATACATTCTTTTAATCATCATCGTTGCGTTAAGTAATATCTATGTTAAATATCTGAATCAGGTAAAGGGAGACGCATAGATTGGCTAATAAACGTCGGGCAGGACTTGGGCACTACATCATTCTGATTACCATCGCCATGGCTGTTGTTATCTACCTGATCCCGATTTATTGGATTGTTGTTACTTCTTTAAAATCACCAAGTGACATCGTTACCAAAGTTCCCAAGTTTCTGTTTCGCATAACATGGGAGAACTATCAAAAGCTGATGCCGATGAAAGTTCCGCTGATCCTCTATATTTTCTTGGCTGAAGCACTAATTGGGATTCTTTTGGTGTGTCTGTCGCTTAAAAAGGATATGGCCATAGTACGAATGTTGATTCCCGTGGGCGGTATCGTGTTCGCCTTAACCAGCTTTTGTGCCTTTATAGGTACAAGGGACTTTAATTTTCTGATGCTGATAGTTTATGCTATGGCTGCTTATTGGCTGATTAGAAAAACCGCAACTAGGGTGACGCAAGCCCGACTTATTTGGGGGAGTCTTATTGCGTTTTCTTTGGTGGCTGTTTGTGCTGTTCTGGCTGGTGCTGGCTCCAAGTATTTTCATCAGTTACTGAATAGTATCGTCATTGGATTCGGCAGTACAATTCTGGCTGTTGGACTTGGGACCTGTTCCGCTTATGCCTTTTCCCGCTTTGAAATCTTGGGAAAGGAAGATCTACTGTTTTTCATTCTTAGCACACGGATGTTGCCGCCAGTTGTGGTCGTCATCCCGGTTTACCTAATGTACAGTAAACTTGGGTTGCGTGATACACATTTGGGACTAATACTATTATATACCACCTTCAACCTGTCATTTGCTGTCTGGTTAATGAAAGGGTTCATTGACGAAATCCCAAAGGAATATGAGGACGCGGCGTTAGTAGACGGGTACACGCGTTTCCAAAGCTTTTTCAAGGTCGTTTTCCCACAATCGGTAACAGGAATGGCGGCCACAGCGGTGTTTTGTTTGATTACAGCTTGGAACGAATTTGCCTTTGCGCTTGTGTTGACGGAGGTTGGAGGTAAGGCAGTCACTGCTCCTCCGTCTATTACCAGCGCAACTGGATCTGGTGGGATGGATTGGGGAATGATTGCGGCTAAGACTTTTATCTTCTTGCTGCCTGTTGCAGTCTTTACCTTTTTAATGCGGAAACATTTACTTCGTGGTGTTACCTTTGGCGCGATTAAGAAATAATGGCGAATCTAAGACTGAAAAATATCAAGAAGAGTTTTGCTGGTCAGATAGCGTTAGATAACCTCAACCTTGATATTGAGGATGGCGAATTTTTCGTTATTTTGGGGCATACAGGGGCTGGTAAAACAACGATACTCAGGTGTATAGCTGGTTTGGAACAGCCTGAACAAGGTGAGATCTATATGGATGATGAATTGATATCGAACCTGTCTCCTGCCACTCGTGATGTCGCTTTTGTCTTTCAGGAACATATTTTGTATCCGCACATGACTGTGTACGAAAACATGGCTTTTCCCCTTCGCCCAAGGGGGCATTCTGAATCTGCAATCAATTCGCGAGTTGTGGAGATTGCAGAGATGCTGCACATCAAGCACCTTCTGGGACGAGAACCCAGTCAACTCAGCGGTGGGGAAACACAACGCGTTGGACTCGGCCGCGCTATGGTACGCCAACCAAAAGTGTTTTTAATGGACGAGCCAATCTCGGCATTAGACGCAAAATTGCGAGCCGAAATGCGGGCTGAGATTAAGTGGCGTCAACGTCAAACGGGAATTACGACGCTTTATGTGACCCATGATCAAACTGAAGCCATGTCAATGGCGGATCGAATTGCCATCCTCAAGGATGGAGATGTAATGCAGGTTGGAACAGCCACAGAGGTCTATCACTCACCGGCTAACCTGTTTGTGGCGGATTTTATCGGCAACCCCAGCATAAATCTGATTCCTTGCAAGGTGTCAGCCTTTGAAGATGAGTATATGCAGATAAGTCTCTTAGACCATCTTCAGTACCAGATCACGGAAGCAGAAATTGTAAAGCAATTAGCAAGAATGGATCGGGATTGTGAACTGATACTCGGAATTCATCCGGAAGACATTAGCTTGGAAGACATTAGCTTGGAAGACAGACAAAACATGGACGATATTTCAGCAGAAATATATGAGTCCGAACCCTTAGGCGCTGAAACAATTGTAGACCTGAATTTGGGGAAAAGCGAGAGAGGGGAAATGGTAATCCTAAAAGTCAGAACTTCACCTGATTTTGATAAAGCAGTTGGCCAAATGGTTGCAATAAAATTCGATCAGAAACAGTTGTTCTTCTTTGATGCGATCACCGGAGAAGCTATTCGGTGAAGAAGTTTGCAAACGGCCGATGCCACCCCGAAATAACTAGAATCTCTTGACTTTCTTTTTGAAACCTCCACCGTATTTGTCACTGAGTTCTTGTTCTACGGTTTGCTGGTGTTCAACCAGTTTCTGCTGCATACAAAATGATGAAACTTTGTCAGTAACCTTTGCTTCTTCGAATGGATTCTCAAAAATCCAGGCGATGGCGATGTTATCGTTGTCTGGCTGAGCCGGATCTTTAATAATTCTGACAACTCGGGAGGGCAAAGTGGTTTTGCCACGGTATTCGTCTTCTTCGCTAAATTTCGGGAACTTTGGATTGGTAACAGTTAAAAAAACAGCCATCCCTTCGTGTATTCCCGAACCTCGCTTCGCCTGCACTAATACTCCCGATCCACTTATTTCTACGGATTGAACCGGAGTCTCTTTGAGGATGACTTTTTTTCTGCGACCCTCACCTTCACTGGCAGAAACGGACATGGAAATACGCGATGCGATTCTGGCAAATTTTCTTTCTTTGAGATCCATGGTGTAGTTGGCAAATTGAAGAACATGTCCAAGTTCCGGATCGAAATAAGACTCTTCTACCACCTCTGCTTCTTCAACGCCACCAACTCTAACTGAGACATACAATTCTTGATTTGACAATGCTCCGTCTGGGATCGGCTCTGTGAATTCTCCTACTGGAGGGATGTTGATACAAACAATTTTAGAGTGTATAAAGCCAAGTTTAGCAGGCACTTCGTCCATGTAATCAGGAAAATTTTCGATTTCTTCTGTCAGCTCGTAGTCAATTTCAACGTCACGGTTAACTTCTGAATCTTTGATCGCTTTAATAATGTCTTCTTTTGTTTCTGGGGCGTCAAAATCCGCCGCTTCCCCTGTTAGTCTGCTTTTTACCCTGGCCATGATTTTCTCCCTGTTTGTTAGATAGCCTTTTAAAGGTTACTCTGTGAGTTAAAATATGTTATAGAGGTCACTTAGCAATTCTATTTTATCCGACCTTAAGTGTCAAGAATTTTTTTAACTATTGGCTGAGTTCATACCTTATTTTTGAATACTGAAAATATGGCGTTGTGTTTGTAGAATTTGTGATAATTTTATAGAATATACGCCGCCGAACAGAATATGCGGAATGGTAACAAATTATAATTAGAATTGATCTATCAACTGTTTTTGGGCTGTGTCTGGCACGTATTTGAAAACTGCTTGATTCAGTTAGATTTATGCATGTCCAACCGTTCAATAGCGCACTTGGATCAAAGCTTATACAACTGAGGAAAATTGCATGTTGTCAAAAATAAAAGTGTCCGCGATCGCCATTGGCAGCAATGGTGATTATCAGAATAAACTGGCATTGGCTTTAGATCATCTGAAAACGTCTGGAGAGTCCGAAGCTGATATCGCCTGTCTGCCCGAGATATTTGCGGGCAATCATCCAGAAGCTATCCCCGGTCCAATAACCGATGCTGTTGCTAAGCTCGCTCGGCAATACGGAATGTATGTCATTTGTCCGATCGTGGAGGATGGGCAGGATAAGCAATACAACACAGCTGTTCTCATTGACCGGAAAGGTGAAATTATTGGCAGCTATCGTAAAGTGTTTGTCTTCTGGGGAGAAAACCTTTCACCCAGTCAAGATGGCGTCAAATATTTTGAAACTGATTTTGGTCGTATATGTATCCTAACCTGTTTTGATATTAATTTTCCTGAGCTTTGGCAGGATGCGGATGAGCTAGGTGCCGAGATTGTATTTTGGCCAAGTGCCTACGATGGAGGCATGCCGTTAAATGCTTTTGCCAAATTATACCATTACTATATTGTACCAGTAGGCACTGGAAACATTATAGATATTACCGGAGAGGAGGTAACTTGCCAAAATCCAAGGGAACAGCACTTTATTGCTACGCTCGATCTCGATCGAACCTTCATTCACGATAATTATACAGGCAAAAAGGTTCAACAAATGCTTCAGGACTACAAAGGAAAGATTGAAATAGAACAGCGTTACAACATGGAAGCATGGACTCTGATTAGGTCAGTAGATTCCACTGTAAACCTTCGACAATTATGCCGAAGGTACCAAGTTGAAACATTACGTCAATATCAGCACCGCAGTCGTCTTCAGATTAATCGCATCCGTGAATGTGGAGGTGTCGTATAAAACAACTTCTCTCACCTGTTCCCATTGAATCCTTTCTTCATCTTTTATTCGTAACCATAAGTTCTTTTAAAATTTAGAGAAAATATGATAAAATCCGAGTATTCAGTCAACGTGAATATCAACTGGTAAGTAATCCTAAAGGACGATTGCAAGCATAATAAATGAGCTATTATTACACAGCTAAGATTAAACAGAACTTAGATCAAATCACCAGGATGATTTTGCTCTGGACCTGGTTCTGTTTAGCGTTACCCGTTTTTATCCTATGGTGCCAGTTAGGTCATGCTGATAATCATTCGGTTGTGTTTACAGATGTTACTCAAGATTCAGGTATTAAATTCAAACACTACAATGGAAAGAGTCAGCGTCGCCACATTGTTGAAACCATGGGCGCAGGTGCGGCATTCTTGGATTATGACAACGATGGGTTTCTGGATTTATACATTATTAACGGCGGATTTATGGGAAAGAAAAAAGGCTTGGTATCTTCCAGAAACATTCTCTATAGGAACAATAATGGTGATGGGACTTTTTCTGATGTCACGAAACAAGCTCACGTTGGCGATTCCAGTTGTGGGATGGGCGTTGCCGTGGGAGACTATAACAATGATGGCTTTGTCGACATCTATGTGACCAACTACGGTGCTAACGTACTTTACCAGAATCAAGGAGATGGCAGTTTTGTGGATGTTACCGAGAAAGCCAAGGTTGGAAACGCAGATTGGAGTACCGGTTGTGCCTTTCTAGACTTTGACTTGGATGGGGATCTGGACTTATACGTTGTCAATTATGTGGTGTACAATACGTCAATGAAACCGTGTATCAATCTGAAAACCGGAGTAATTGAATATTGTCATCCGCGAACATTTCGCCCAGCCAAAGATGTCCTTTATCAAAACAATGGGGATGGAACTTTTACCGATGTAACCAAAAAATCCGGCGTTTACAACACCATTCCGTGTAGAGGTTTGGGAATTGGTGTGGGGGATTGTGATAATAACGGTTATCCTGATATTTATATTGCTAACGATACTGATCGAAACTGCTTTTATCTGAATAAAGGAGGGACTTTTAATGACATTGCTTTTTCATCGGGAACCGCTTTCAATAAAGATGGCATACCGGAAGGTGGAATGGGAGTTGACATAGGAGATTATGATGGGGATGGCTGGCTTGATATCTTTGTCACCAATACGGAAACCAATACACTTTACAAAAGCCACGGCGATGGGACCTTCACTGATATAAGTGATGAGGCTGGCTTGGGTGGAGTATCGGCTTCTCTGGTTGGATTCGGAACAAAATTCTTTGATTATGACAATGATGGAGATCTGGATATTTTTGTGGCCGACGGTGAAGTACAGGAATTTATTGATCCCACTACCAGAAAGTCGATTTATCCACAGAGGGATCAATTGTACCGAAGTAACGGAGATGGAACTTATACTGAAGTGTCTGCTTCATCAGGAAAATACTTTTCGGATAAATACGTTGGTCGTGGGACAGCTTTCGGAGATTATGATAACGATGGTGATATAGATCTCCTTGTTTTAAATTGTAATCAACGCGTGATTTTGCTTCGAAATGATGGGGGAAATGCCAATAATTGGCTTGCAGTTAAACTGATTGGAACACGAAGCAACCGTGATGGGATTGGAGCACGTATTCGTCTCACTACCGAGGGGGAAACACGTATTGCCGAGATACAGAGTACTGCTAGCTATCTCTCAGCCAATGACCTTCGTGTTATCTTTGGCTTGGGTCGGAAAAAGGTTGTTGATAAAATCGAAGTGCATTGGCCGAGCGGTACCAAACAAACGCTGAAGGGCATCAAGGCTAATCAATTGATCAAGATTACTGAAAAGATATGAGAAAGACAGGTTTTTGCCATTTTTTTGCTGGAATTAAGCATCGATACTTGGCACTAAAGTTTTTGCTGGTATGTCATTTAACACTCAGCATTTGTCTGACAGCTGCTACCCAGCAAGATGACTCCCAGATAAAACTTTTCATGAGTCAACTTAGTGACGAAGACACAGCTGTTCGCAGTAAAGCAGCTAAGAAACTAGGAACTTTCGGCCATAAAGCACAGGTTGCTGTCCCCTTGTTGATTGATTCTCTTAATGATGAATCTCGGTATGTGCGCCGTAATGCCGCTTTTGCCTTGGGGCGTATTAGTGAAAATGCCGGTGAATCAGTGCCGGCACTGATTACAGCACTCGGTGACGGTGATTGGACTGTACGGTTAAACGCGACATCTGCGCTTGGTAGTATTGGTGAAAATGCCAAGGCGGCAGTTCCTTTTTTGATAGATACTATAGACGATGTGAATTGGGAAGTTAGTGTTAATGCTGTAAAGTCGTTGGGGCAGATCGGTTCTGCTACCAGTATTGCCGTATCGGCTTTGAGCAAAGCGTTAAAGAGTGAAAACGAAATGATATGCAGCAACGCAGCAATGGCGTTGAGTGAAATTGGAAAGGCGGCCATACCAGTACTGATAGACGCGTTAAGCGACACCAATAAAACTGTTCGTCGCACCGCTGCGTTCTCACTGGGCCGCATCGGCAAACTGCCTAAGGAAGCTGTGCATGTCTTGAAGGTTACCTTGAACGATAATGATATCAGTGTACGTGTTTCGGCTGCCGCCGCATTGGCTAGAATTGATCCTTCAAGTCGAATAAAGACTATGCTAATCTTGACTGGAGCCTTAAATAGCAAAGACGAATTTACTCGCGGTTTTGCCAACTACAGCTTAAAGAAAATCAGGGAGCTTGACGCATTAGCCATTGAAAAGAGAGTAAAATTTCTTATCCAGCAACTGCGTGACAACGACGCTGCCATACGTTATAAGGCAATTGTAACTTTGGGCAAGATGAAACAGGCAGCGGCAGGTACAGTTTCTGATTTAATTAAAATGCTGGACGATTCGGATAAAAGAGTCAGTTCAAGCGTGCTTGAAGCATTGAAGCAGATTGGCAATCCAGAGGCTATCAAAGCTGTCAATCATTATCTTGAAAACGAGAAAAAGCCAGATTGAGCTAAAACGATGTTCCTGCTTAAAGAAAAAGTTCTCCCACAAACAAATTATCTGTTTGATTTGACTGTTGCCCAGGTCGTAGCTAATTTTTCAGCTGGATTAACAGCCAGAAAACCGTCGAGTCCTTTCTCAATTATTTCTTGAACTTCCTCTTGACTGAAGCCACGTTCCCAAACAGAGACCTCATCCATCATGCCTGTAAACGGACGTTTGTTGTCAATATTAAATCCAACACGGGCGCCTTGATCCCAGTCTGCTGAAACGGGAAGATCTCCTGCGGCTTCTCCAACTGGTTTGCCATCAATAAACAAAATTGCTCCGGGTTTCCTATTGCGGTCATAAGTGCCTGCATAATGTACCCATTTACCTGGTTTGGGGCTACCAGCTTTCATGTCAAAGATTTTATTTCCGGCTGCAGCACGGAGTAGCCAGCGGTATGTAGCCTCGCCTACGCGTATTTCTGGATGAGTCAACCATGTGTTATCAGCTGATCGCGCGTTAAAAATTGCGTGGTGAGCTCCGTTATCTTCAACGTTTGCCCAGGCTAAAACACTAAAAGCGTTAGTTGGAATGTTTCCATCTTTTTTGACTTTTTCGGGTTCCAATTTCAGATAACTGCCAGATTCAAATTTCGCCACTTTGCCGCGATTTGGGTCTTCGACAATCTTGATGTTTCCTTCGATTTCTCCGTCATAACCATTGCCAGACTTGTCAGCTACTTTTCCACTATTAATTTCGGAGTAGTCATAGTAGAAGACGAGACCTTCGCTTTTATCTCCCGCGGCAAAAACTTGTAACACACCGCTAATTAGCACGAGTGTTAAAATATGGGAAATAAACACTTTTATTTTCATCTTATAGATTCCTTATTTCAAAATGAAAAGGGCAACCTAGAAACCAAGTCACCCCCTTGAATGTCATATGAAAAACACTTTTGTAAAAGGAAAAAGCCATTCGCAATAATCAATTATCTGCTTGACTTAACTTTTGCCCAAGTCGTAGCTAGCTTTTCAGCTGGATTAACGGCCAAAAAACCGTCAAGGCCTTTCTCAATTATTTCTTGAACCTCCTCTTGGCTGAAGCCGCGTTCCCAAACAGATATTTCGTCCATCATGCCAACGAATGGTCGGGCGTTGTCAACATTAAACCCCACACGAGCCCCTTTGTCCCAGTCGGCTGAAACAGGTAGATCGCCAGATGCATCTCCAACTGGTTTCCCGTCAATAAACAGGATCGAACCCTTGGGTTTTCTTCCCCGATCATATGTTCCGGCAAAATGTACCCATTGGTTCGCTTTAGGTTTCCCAACTTTCATATCAAAGATGCTGTTTCCTCCTTTGGCACGAAGTAACCAACGGTATATGCCCGCTCCAAAACGTATTTCCGGGTGAATTAGCCATGTATTGTCAGCCGACCAGGCGTTAAAGATTGCTTGGTCACCACCATTGTTTTCAGCATTGACCCAAGCTAAAAGGCTAAATGCCTCAGTCGGAATATTGCCGTCAGCCTTAATCTTTTCATGATCCAGCTCAAGGTAGCTGCCTGATTTGAATTCCGCCACTTTGCCGCGATTCGGATCATCGGCAATCTTAACGTCGCCGATAATTTTCCCATCATAACCATGGCCAGACAGGTCAGGAACCGAATCACCTTTTGTTTCGGAGTAGTCGTAGTAGAAGACGAGACCCTCGCTTTTATCTCCAGCGGCAAAAACTTGTAACACACCGCTAATTAGCACCAGTGCTAAAATAGAGGAAATATACATTTTTATTTTCATCCCGATAGACTCCTTATTTCAAAATGAAAAGGGCAACCTAGAAACTAGATCACCCTTTATCGATATTGCTTAAAAAGGTTATTTCAGCGATTTGATACGGCCCCATTTTGAAGCCAGTTTGCCTTTGGCATCAACTGCTGCTTGGGGAAGACCATCCATATATTTCTTGACTTGATCTAAGGCTAATGCTTCATCCCAGAGTCCGACTTCATCCATCCTGCCGGTAAAGTTACGGCCATTGTCAACATTATACCCCACACGTGCCCCTTTGTCCCAGTTTGAATTGACGGTTTTACCTTTACTGCCGGCACGTGCGTCTTTGCCAACCTCTACACCATCAATATAAAGAGTGGCAACTCCAGTTACTGAATCATAGATGGCAGCAAAATGGTGCCACTCGTTTTTGACCGGTTTCCCTTTCTTAACTTCGCCAATTGTGACTCCCCCATCGGTCCTGACTGTCCATCGATAGTATCCGCCGCCTGGACGGACTTCCGGGTGAATCAGCCATGTATTATCAGCTGCCCAGGCATTAAAGATTGCTTGGTCGCCATCGGCTTCAACATTGACCCAAGCCAGCAGGCTGAACCCTTTGCTAGGAATCAGATTGGCAGGCACTTTAGCGCCATTCAAGTCCAGATAACCTTTATTTTTGAATCTGGCAGCTTTGCCAACTTTTCCGCCATCCAGCGTCACATCACCAACGATTTTGCCGTTGAGGCCATTCCCTGATCGATCAGGGATAGCTCCGTCCTTGATCTCTTCAAAATCGTAATAAAAGGTGAGGCCTGCAACCGAGCTGGTTGTACCAACCATAAGTAGTGTCAGCATAACGAAGATTGCTATGATGCATTGTCGCATTGAAAATTCTCCTTATTCGACATCAATTTAAATATTAATAATATCTTACTGAACATCAACTAATGATGTAGTAGCAAGTAGACAACTAAAATTTAGTACGAAGTAATAATAGTAGCATAGAATAAATTCGTTTTCAACCTTGAGTATGCGTAATATTATGTGTATATACTCAAGGTTTTAGTTTTTAAGCAGTTTCTCAACAACCGTATGGGTCCCAAGTATTTGCTACCTCTGGTTCATTGGCACAGCGGGTTTTGCCGTCCATGTCTGGCGTTTTGCCATGGCGACAACATTGTCAGCCTGAAAACCGGGTGTCATCAACCAACCGCCAATTCTCATGTTTTTAAAGTCTTCTCGTTCAGCCAAGGCAGGCAGACTCTTAGCTTGTTCAATTATTATCGTTTGAATCGGTTCTGAAAATTGGTGCAAGTTTTTAATCAGGAGAGCGGCTGTTTTCAGAAAATCACTTGGACTAATTTGCGTGCCAGCCAAATCGATTACGGAAGGTACGCGATGGTTGGAGCTCACCGTTTGGTTAGCTTGGGAAGCGCAACTCAAAAACGTATCCAGATCCACCTGGGTTGGTGCTTCTGAAATGCAGTCTTCTGTCGGGCCAATGGGGCGACGAACTGGGATTGTTGCAGGTAGTACTTGAATATGGTTATATCCATCCAAAATAAAGGCGGCAATACCAAAAATCTCGGCTGGAGACAGATAAATGCTGCCTGAGTGATGATAGGTCAGTTCATGTGAAACGAGTTGTAGAATATTCAAAGCCGTTTCTAACGGAATCCAAATGTCTGTTTCTTTATATTTTTCATGAATTTCTTGGTAGGTGACAACTGGAATTTTCTCATTGGCAACGAATCCAAGAAATAGATCTATTGCTTCACTAATAGCTGTTACTTCTGCCATTGGTCGCTGAGGAACAGGAATCCATTGCTCTCTTGGCGTGTTCAGCCCATCCTTGAAATTCAACCCATCACCGAAATCCGAAGCCATCATGCGACAAGGATGACTATACATAATTAAGTACCCGTCCGTTCTGCTATTGTATATTTTGAGGAAGTTTTTTTTCATGTGTTCAAATCGATTTTTCGTGTCCATCGATTGTTCAAAAGAAAGGTGGTATTTCAGACAGATCTGGTTGCAAAACCACATCGGATGACCTGGTGAGAACTCGATAGGTGCGTCGGTGAAAACAGGGAGTCCCAGAATCGACATACTGTAAACGACCTGTGGTCCCCAACTGCTTCCCGGTTTACAGTAAGCAATTGGGCGCTGTCCCATGATGTCCTGCAAATCTGAAATTCCAGTTGTTTCTTCCATCAAGCATCTGCGCACGCCATCGTCCCAGCTGAGTTCATTTAGGTATTCTGCGTGCGTTGGATGGACTGAATGAAGATTGGAGTGGTAATCAATCTCGTGTTCTTTGAGTGCGTCGATAATATCGCGTCTGCCACGGTCTCTCAGCACACGTGCCTTTTCTCCCACTATGCAAAAACAGCCTCTAAGATTATGCTTGGTCAGCAAATCAGCCCAAACTTTTGTTGCCTCATCTGCCCAAGGCACCTGATACTCTTCAGTGTCATACGAAAAAACGACGGATACCATTTACTTTTCCTGACAGTGATTCTCAAATATGCAATTACAAATATATTTTACTTTACCTGATTATAGAAGAACTGTTACATTATAAACGCGAATAAGTTATTGACATTATACCAAACATCTATACCGTGTCCATGAGTGAAAAATGTCTTTAAAAACGAAAAAGTGTGCTGATGGCGGTCGTCAACTTGTTCAAAAACATCACAAGCTAAGGATAAAGTCTTGACAAATTATCGAGTTGGGTTAATTGGTTGCGGTGGTCGTCAGAATGCGCATGTTTCTACTTTTCGACAGGTCGAAAACTGTGAGATTGTAGCCACCACGGATTGGAACCAAAGCGTATCTGACAAGTTCGCCGAAAAACATGATATTCCAGCAACCTACGCATCAGTAGAAGAAATGCTCCAGAACGTGGATCTAGATATCGTCACTATTGTCACTCGACCCAAATGGATGTATGGACCTGTTATGGAGGCGATGAACAGCAACGTTAGGGGGATTTTGATGGAAAAACCTTTTGGGGTTAACATCGAAGACTCTAAGGCCATACTTGAAGCGGCTGAAAAATCTGGCAAAACGCTTGTTGTCAATCATCAATATCGTTTCTTTGAACTGACTGAGCGTATGCGACAGATTTTACTCCTCGGTCAACTTGGTGACGTTGAATACTTTCGTGCCATTAGTGCCATTAAACTTCATGGTCAAGGTACGCACATGATCGATTTTGTGCGTTATCTGTACGATGATCGCCCGTTTGCTTGGGCGTTAGGCAACTTCACCGGAAAAGAGACTTTTGATGCCAAGCAAATTGGCCCCGATTTTGATGTTGGTGTGGTTGCTTTTGACGATGGAATTCCATTATACGTTGAATCGGGTCGAGGATCGATGCAAGCACCTTATCCTGGTAACGGGTTAAACTTGTATGCCGATGCGGTTTGTACTAAAGGACGAATTTGGTTTGGCCTATCGCACGGGTTACGGATCTGGTGGCCTGATGGGAATTATGAAGAGATCCAGGGGTCGTGGCCAGAGATAAGTAATCCGGCACAAATTCGTCTGGTGGAAAACATGATAGATACCATGGAAAATGGTACTGAAAACCGATGTCATGCCAGTAAAGCTTATGCTACCCAGGAAGCTTTATGCGGTCTTTTGGAATCCGGGTTAACTCACCAGAGAGTCTCATTTCCTTTGGATATTGCCCCGGATTTAATGGAACGTGTGCGTGCTGCTATTGGAGCATAAAGTTTTGGAAGGTTATCCATTCTTCTAATTATTCAAAGAAGAATATCAACAGACTAAATTTTTCTTAGTTGGATGATTGGAAAGTACTTTACATTAAAGAAGAAAAAATACAATGTTGGATGGGAATTCTATGGAAAACATCGGTTTAGATACCAAAGAGATAGAGCAATTTAGATTGCAAGGATATTTGGGGCCTTATTCCCTTTGTCCTGTTGATGAAATGAGTCAAATTCTTGAACAAATCGAGCGGGTACTGAATACTGATCCTCCCGACCATAAGAATCGAATTCATAACCGTCATCTTGATGATCAATTGATACACCAACTGTCGACAGATCCTCGGATTGTCAAGCGTATGGCTTGTTTATATGGTCATGATCTTTTATTATGGCGGACGAATTTCTTCGTCAAGGAATCTGGTGCCAAAGAAATCCCGTGGCATCAGGACTTCAACTACTGGCCTTTAGAACCACCCATCATTGTCTCTGCTTGGATTGCGATTGATCCCAGCACTGTTGAAAACGGTTGTCTTCAAATCGTTCCTGGTTCTCATCGTCGAGTAATTCCTCATATCGAGTCAACGCCGGAAGTTCAGTTCAATCAAATGGGGGATCCTGATTACATTGATCTCAGCAATATCGTTACTTTGGAGATGGAGCCGGGCGAATTCATACTTTTTAATGAAAGAACGTTGCATCAGTCCGATCCCAACCATTCCAATACGCGCCGAATAGGCTTGGCTGTTCGCGTGATTATCCCAATTGTTAAAGTGCTGAACTGGGATTCACCGGATCACACACTTGTCACGATCAGCGGACAAGACCGGCTTGGAGTTAACAATTCAAGCGAACCATCAGAAAAATAAATCCGCATCATTTTATCGGTCATCGAACAGTCAAGGTCCCTGTCGGGAAGGAACAGGAATTGAGCCTTGGAATTTCCCCTAGAGCTAAAAATGGGAATTTGGTGGAAGGATAGCTGATATCTATTAGTTGAGATTAATAGCCCTTACTAAAAGGGTAAACAAACAGATCGAATTTCCAGCCCAGCAAATACCAAATACAACCAATTACCACATCGCCCAGAAATAGGCCGTAGAAAAAGGGCAAAACTCTCCGGTACAATTTCATGCCGCCATATTTGAAGATAATCGACTTTAGAATTAAACTGACCAGAAGACAGAACCACAAGACTCCGATTCCCTGCGTTGGCGCCAAAATGTACCCTAGCGGGTGAAACGGCCACCAGATGAAACGCAAACGCATTAGCGTCAGTCCGGCCGCGAAAATTGCACCGCTGAGAATGAATCCAGCTGCCATTGGGTTGGCCTCTTTCGGGTAGAGAAGTAGGGATTCTAGACGAGTAAAGACCTCTCGACCATAACCAGATGCCCAGTAACCGACATAGGGTGTGTCAGCTCCTCGCTGATAATAGAGAGACAGAAACATCCAGAAGGTTCCAATGATCGCCACCGCCGTTGTACCCACCATCAACAATAACATTCTTCGATTCGAGATTCCGACACGCTCGGCAATTTTAAAGCCCTCTAGTTGATGTGGCATTGGAGTTGCAGAAAAAGAGCGGTTAAACCAATGATACAGGGACAGAATTGCTAATGATGATGGTCTCAGATGGCGTGTGCCAATGGATTTGACCAGAAGATAATGTGGGAATATATGTTGCAAGTCGTGTCTGGGAAATCCAAGTTGGGCTCGGATTCTAGTCACGACGAAGATCAGGGACAGATATGTGGTCAAAAGTGTTACTGATAGGAACATGGACATCCCTGCCCGAACTGAAAAAACCAAGAGAAATAACAGACCTCCAATCAGTCCTCCAATTGTCAGTTTCAAAGGGATGGGTTCTTTATTCTCGGATTTTAAATCAGGCCTCAATCCGTCCCAAATTTCCAGTAGATACTTTCGGTTAAGCCAAAAAATAAGGACAAAGAAACTCAGTGCAGCCCCCATCGCTTGCTCGTTGGCAAATGGGAACGAGGGGATTTGACGCCAGCCTATCATACTGGTGACCAAATACTGAAACTTCAGAAAAAAGTAGAAAAAACAGCATGAAAAAGCTAACTCCAGCGGAATTAGGAAACAGATGGCTAAGACATAGGGGGGCATGACAATTTGAAGTGATCCAATATCGCTCCATGGCTTTTGAGTCAGGAAAGGTGATAGGCTTCCTCTTAGTTGAATAGCTGGAATTGTCGGCTCAAGGAAGTTGAGGTTATTGAACATAGTAAGGGTTCCTGCCAGGGTGAATCCTATCCAGAGCAAGGGGGTTTTGAGAAAGTGGGAGGTTTGGGTGACGATGGCTAGCGGCAATTGGATGGTTGGATAGGCCAATTTCTCTTTTTCGATCCATTGCCGCCGGAAGATTAGGTTAAAGCAGAACATTACCAAAGAAAGCGCGAAAACAAAGGCGCCCCAACTCAACAGTGGGCCCGTCCATGCCTTTAGGTTTTGGATGGAATAGAGGGTGGATTCTCCTTCATAGAATCCTTGAAGTACTTCTCTGTCACTCACTGTTAGCCAGTGTGGTAGATATCTCCACAATAACTGTTCCCACTCATTTTCTGGTGTGGCAAACCAGTAGGCGTGGCCCATAATCGACAGGAGTATTTGAAGTAAGGCATGGGTACAATAGCTCGAAGATAAGCTTAGGATGACGTACAAGGCCATTAGTTCACTGGAGGCCAACTTCAGCTGTGGGGCAAATTTCCCGCTAAGCAAGTTCAAAAGTGAGAAAAAAAACAGGATGAAAACAACGTTGACGAAGGGTACGATGTAAATAAAGTAGGCGCGTGGGGATTCGCGCATGGCTTCAACTTCAATCATCCACCGGAAGTTAAAAAAGAGCACAATCAAGCCAATGATCATCACTCGAAGCGTAATGCCAGAAGAAATCCGGTTAGTCGCAGTTTGCATAGCTGTTTTCTTTAGGCAATCATAGTAGAATCGGATTTTTAGTTAGGAAAGTTGGCGAGTAAAGACACTGCTGGGCTAATAAGTTAGAAGAGCCAGCTATCCACTGTAAAGAGGTGAAGGTCGAGTTGGACGAGTGGGCCGAGTTGGCGGGTGCTGACTCTAAATTGCCAACGGAGGCGCACGTAGAATTTTGGCTTTTTCTTCTAGCGAAAAGTGGCTCATCTCTGACTGGAATTGGCCAAGAGAAAATGGTTGTTCGTCAGCAACCATAGGTAGACCATCTTCTTCTTCAGTAACAAGATTGGATTTAGCCCGATGCTGGATAGCCAGCCAGATCACTTGTTCCCGCTGACGGATGTGTTCAGGTGTAAAGACATCCACAACCGTATCACGGCGATGGTAGCCGAAGTAGACGGTGATGCGTAGGTCTGGGGAGGTATTGGTGAAAGACCCGTGGATCAGGTTGCGATCATGTACGATGACATCACCAGCTGCAACCGGTACTGGAATTGAATTGGGAAGTCGTGGTCCATGCTTTTCGGCCATCGATTTCAGGTTGGCCTGACCCCAACGATGCGATTTTGGAATCACGTGCAGACATCCGTTATCCTGTGTTGAAGGGTAAAGATAAATTCCGAAATTGACACCGCGTACCGGCTGAACGCCCGTTTTGAAGTTACCATCTTGGTGCCATTCAAACGGGGCCCCATTTTCGGGCATTTTGATGACAATTGATTCGGCAAACGGTACAAAATCGGAACCGTACAGGGAGGTCACCGCTTGAAGCAATTTTGGATGGCCGTAGGTTCTCAATATCACCTCCGACCGCGCCAGCGGGTTACTGATGCGATTGATAACTTGATGTCCACTATCTGGATCCAGAACTGTAAACGCATAGTCTTCGGGATGTTCAACCACTTGGTTGTAACGGTTTTCGCTGGCTCCGAGATGAATTGGTGCCGAATTAATCATCCAATTCAGTTCCTGTCGAAGCATCTCGATTTCGGTTTCTGGCAGCAACTGTTTCAGCACTAGAAAACCATTTTCTTGGTAACAATCGGTTTGGGCACGAGTCAGCATCTTAATCCCAGATCTCGAAATTTATTCTAGTGCAACTGCCGCTTTAGTTTAGCCCAAGTGATGGATAAGCGTCCAGTAGGGTCAACCGCCATGAAGTCACCTTCCATGACAGTTTTGATTTCAGCTTCGTTTAAAGCGCGATTAAAGATGGCCACCTCATCAATGACTCCATTGAAGAAGCGTTTAGCATCTTCATTGAAGTCTTGTCCGATTTTTAAGGTAGTCTCGTTATCAAACAGGGTTTTGGTTGCCGTGGCTTTGCTGTCGTTGGCTAGTTTGCCATCTACATACATCCTGAGAAAATCGCCCCCTTTAAAACTGATGGCGGCATGATGCCATTGACCATCCTTCAGAACTGCTTCGCTATGGACATCAGTAACGCTAACTCCTGGCTGAAACTGACCATTGGATGAGACCTCAGTTGAAAGGGCGCCCGCGAGATCATGGTGCAGGCGCAAATTGTAGGTGCGCTGACCACCAGGCCCCCAGTATTTAGAGATAATGCCGCGCGTATTATCGTACTTGTCGGACATGAACCATGCCATATAGGAGATTTCTTTGGCCGGATTCAAGGTTGCGCTATCCTCCACCTCGACGAAGTCGCCTACTTTGCCGCCGAACTCCAAAGCCGTTCCGTATTTTCCCTTAGCCCATTTGGCACCGCCTTTTATTTTCCCATCATTACCATTATTGGATTCATCTTTGACGACCTTACCGGCGTTTTCGCTAAAGGTGAAATAAAGCACACAAGCATCTTTCTGGGCCATGGTATGTAGGCTGAAAACGGTTATCACTAAGCCCATAATCACGATTCTGAAATATGGCATTGTGTTTTTCCTTAAGTTAGAATTTATTTTGATCTGAATTAGCGTTTCCCAAGAAATTGTTAATTTAGTGGAAGATTATCCTCTACTGCCCACTGAAGAAAAAAATACTGTAGTGCAATATATCGAAAATATCAAGAGAATATATTTATTATTGTTAAGTTTAAACATACACGATGTTCTTCAAATACTCAAAAAAGTTTAAAGAAAATGTGCGAACTTGGGTCAGAGGTCAAATTCAAGCATATTACAACGGATTTTGTTTTCAGCAGCTATGTAGAGACACTTTAACGTAAGGATGGTGTCAATTCTTGAATGTCTGTTCGAAAGACCCAGGTGCCATTTTTAACGTAGTGGATGGCAAAGGCTCTACGTATGCGGTCGAGGGATCGATTAGCATAGGAACCATGAATTGTCAATCCGGTAAAGAAAACACCTCCACCACGAGGGACCGTTAACTTCAGGATTTCGTCTGGTTCGACGTCCTCCATTTCAAATGAGTGTAAACGCTCTGTCCATTGTTGTCCATTCTGGTCTTGCATCTCATAATCTGTTTCCCAACTGGCGTGTTCTGAACTGTTGAGATTCTTATGAGCACTTTGCAACCCTTTAAGATGACTGCCGGGAACAACGCACAAGCCACCGTTTTCCGGATCCGTGTCATCCATAGCAACCCAACAGGCCATCAGCGTATTGGGTTCATTCTTGATGTAAAGTGTATCCTGATGTATGGCTATGCCTTGACCTCCATCCGGTTTTTTGTTGAGATACATGCTTTGGACAATTTGGGGATCGTCGTTAAGAAGTTGGCGGGTAATACCTGTAATGTTTGGGTGGGTAGCCAAGTATTGCCATTGTGGATCAGCAGTATGTGTACGGAGCCCTTTTTGCCAATCTTCAGGTTTAGGTTTGGATTCGTGATTAAGAAAATCTGAAACTTCCTGATCGGTCAGCAGATTTTCTACTATGAGAAAACCATCATTATGATATTGGTTGATCTGATCCATTGAAATTAACATGGTTGGTGCTCCCTGATTTCCTTTAAGCAACTTGGTTGCTTCATCATAGATGCTTCCAATTCGATAGCGATGTGCCTTGAGATTGGGTATCGATCATGTCGAAAGTGCAGACTATGGTGAGATTTGTTCTAATAGACTGAAGCACGTTTCTCCATTAACCAGCTTATGATAAAATCTGTTGATCCTCGTCATGAAATCCTGATTTTTGCTTAGATCAACCTGCTGAGTTCCTGATGGCGGTGTCCAGTGATTTGTGTTTGCGAATATTTGTTGCATTCGAGTTTCAACGTCTGATAAGTTGGTACCGAATGCTTCGTTTAACGTGTCTTGAATCGCTCTATTTGGATCTTTAATCTCATAGTTGATGCCAAGGTCAGTTTTTCCAGTATATGTTTGATCCTTGGTGTTTACAGGTGTTAGGAAACGTAGGACAGTAGCGACTGAATAGGCGAATTCATCTTTGAAGGAATCTGTTGCGCTATGGTAGTTAGGCGATTTAATGATGTCAGCAGCACGTTCGCGCAGCTTTATCGTTTCAATGATATTGATTCTAGCGTTGCTATCTCTCATCTGGCGGATTCGATTGATAAATTCCCAGCTGTAATTGTGTGCGCTTCGGCCAGGAATGGGGATGTCCGCATCGACAATCTTGGCATATCCATCCATCAGTCGCTCGAGATGGGGACCAAAAACGCCATGATTGGCAGCATCATTAACCGTCTCAATTCCTGATAACATCCCTTTGTGTGTTATGCCTGGAACATGAACCGAGTTGATTAACAGTAATTTCCAGTCGTGATGAGGATCGATACTTTCTATTGTGACCACAACACCTGAGCCTGTTAAGTCAGCGAACGGTACGCGCAACATCTGGTGTTCGTCTTGGATAACCAAGCATATTGATGGCATCTTCTCTGTATAAGTAATCAGTTCATCCTGCTGGCCGATGCGTTCAGCTGCTTCCTGCCGCATTTCTTCCGGCACATCTTGGGATTGCGGGACGATCCGATCTCCCATTTCGTCAAGAAATCCGACATTTTGTGACAACCAATCACTATATTTGGTTGACCTTAGCGGATACTCGTTGATCAGAATGTTCTGTATAATATGGCCGTTGTTTCGGATATTATCGGTGTTGATGACGCAGATGGTGCTGTCTATCCCGTGGCGGCTAAAATATCGAAACAACGTTTCATCGAGCACATCCATCGCCATCTCACCTGGGGCGATACCTGCCTCGGTTACGCCCACTAGGATAAGGTCAAGTTCCGTTTCAGTATGGGCATAAAAGACTTCACGCCCTGATTCTGAAGCGAGTGTGGTGGCGCCCACGACGCTCTCAATCCGCTGAATGTCCTTGATACCTTCAAGATCAAAGACCACAACATGGTAAATCCCTTGCTGTTGGTTGAAGGCCTCCGCCTTTTCTGAGCCGCGGGGTTGACCGATAAAAATACCGCCATGATAGATTTCACGTTGATTGAGTTGATGGACAAATTCATGGGTTAATGCTCTTTGCAGACCACCTGCACCGATGGCGAGTATTTTTACTGGTAACTGATCGAGAGTTTTTGGCACAATTCGCTCTTTCTTAATTTCAGGTCTATAGGTTTTCCAAAGCAACCATATCCCCATCAATGGTTGCTTTAAAATGTACCAACGGTCGGTTGGCTGGTCCTTTAGTGACCTCTCCCGTCAATTTAAAGCGAGACCCGTGAAGAGGGCAGATTAGTAGTCTTTGATCTTCATCATATTTAACTGGTTCTCCCTGATGAGTACAATTGATGGTATTGGCGTAGACAGTGTTTTCGTCAGCTCTGACTAGCAGGATTGTCTCTTTTACCCCAAGCGCTTTTAGTACTGCTTTGTCTGTAACCTTCTGGTTGCCGCCAACTTTTTTCAACTGGTTACTCATTTTTACTGATGGGCCCTTGGGGGCTCCAGCAACGGGATCGGTAACGGGTGTTTCTTCTCCAACAGGTTCCTTTGTAGAAGTTTGTTCTTTCAGGGGTGATTGTATTAGACCCGGGTCGTCCTCACTACTGCAACCTATGATGGTCACAACGCAGGTGCCAGCGGCAAGTGTCGATGATTTTTTTAGAAATCTTCGCCTGGTCATTTCATCGTTAGTTTTCTGGTGGGTAAGTTGGTTTGGTTGGATATTCATATTATGAGTTCCATAAGTAAAAAATTAAGTATTAGGTTACCCGATATCGATGCCAAAACCGATGTTGTGATTATAGCACATTGGGTTTGAAGAACATGCATCAAATATGTTGCTCGTAAATTTTACTTGACTCTAGGGTTGTTCTGGAAGAGAATGAATAAAATTGGATTCTGAAAAGGTATTTAATGTCGAAAAATAGTATTCCCACGTTACCGCGTCGTCGATTAGGACGGACGGGACTGATGATTCCTGTTGTCCCATTTGGAACGCAGGGATTTGGAAACAACTTTGGTTTCGTTGAAGATGAAAAAGCGGTTGATCTAATCGTGCACGCGATCAGCTTGGGAGCAAATCACTTTGATACAGCTCGATGCTACGGAGATTCGCAACGAAAGCTAGGTTTAGCCATGAAGGAGATTGCACGAGAAGAAGTCATCATCACAGCAAGGGTTTGCCACCATTCTGCTGAAAAATGGGGTGGTTACGGCTCAGGCCGTCCAGATTATTCGGCTGAACGAATTATTGCTGATGTGGAGGATCAACTGGAACATATGGGGATCGGCTACTTCGATGGTATGATGATTCATGATCCTCCTGAAATTGAGCCGACACTTGAAAAAGGCGGGTCTTTTGAAGGTCTGCTAAAGTGTAAAGACCGTGGACTGGTACGCAACGTTGGTTACGGTATGCGTCCACACGATTTTCATTTGACAACGATTGCAACCGGGGAGGTTGATTTCCTCCTTTGTTTCAACGATTTCAACCTAGTTCGTCAAACTGCAGCGGATACCGTTCTTCCTGCGGCAAACCAGGCGGATGTTGGTGTGATGAACGGCTGGTCAATCCTTCGTGGATTGTTGACAGGAGTTGATATCGACGCTGAAGTTGAAAGGGGACGATGGAAAAACGACCCCGATTTAATCCCAGCCAGAAAAATTTGGTTATGGTGCCGAGAACATGGCGTCAGTTTGATTCAGCTCGCGTTACAGTTTTGTTTACAGGATCAACGGGTACACGGCAATAATATTGGATCCCTCAATATCGAGCAACTTGAAGCCAACCTAACTGCGGCAGCTACACCACTGTCTGACGAAGTCTGGGAAAAATTTAACGCACAGGAATTTTAAGCATGTCGCAAGAGAAAACGAGAAGTCATCGGGAACAGTATCAAGTAGACGGGTTTTTTATTCAGACAGATTCCATTATTCCGCTGGATCTAGTTCAACGGGCGAGCCAAGGGATGGATCAGCTCCGTGCAGGACATTACGAAACCAACATCCCACCACATTCGTCGCATTGGAATCCGGGAGATAATCCCAAGGAACTATGTAAAATTGAGATGCCACAATTTGCTAATCGGGCAATTATGGATCTGGTCAGTTATCCGGCAATTGGTGAGTTAGCGGCAGAGTTAACTGGTGCTGAGTGGGTACAGGTGTGGTGGGTACAGTTACTGGGTAAACCACCGGCTGATTCAGGTGGCCAAACTAATGTCGGCTGGCATCAAGACCGAAATTACTGGGGAAGTTGGGAGCAAGGAAGTCAACTCTTCACTGCTTGGGTAGCGGTCAGTGATGTGACTGTCGATTGCGGGCCGATGAAATTTGTTCGTGGTTCATCTAAGTGGGGTGTTTTAGAGGGTAGCGATTTTTATGGCCAAGATCATCAGGCACAACAGTCTGCTATTCAAGTGCCGGAAAGGGAAAAGTGGGAAGAGGTGGCGGCTATCCTTCCACCTGGTGGCGTTAGTTTTCACGATAACTTGACTTTTCATGGCAGTGGTCCAAACCTGTCAAATAGCATGAGGCGCAGTTTCGCTATCCATCTTCGTACCGAAAAATCACGTCCCGTCGATGGTAAACGTCAAGGTTTGACCTCGTCTATTGATGATTATAGTCATTGTCCGGTTATTTACGGAGAAGTTTCCAACAAGTAAAGATGGAATCCTTCGTCGCTAATTGTTGATCCAGTAAAATGGGTGATTTTTTCGATTCCGTTCTGTTTTATTAAGGGCTCAGGTAAGCCTCGGTTGAGGATGATTAAGACTTGATCCTTCTGGAGATCCTTGGCTTTTTGAATCACCTGTTCATCTGAAACGCCATTGACGCGTTTGTTATCCCATCTGACAAATGATCCAGGACGATTGCCACGCATATAGTAGATCTGCTTGGGATATTCAAGGTATCCAACCACTGTGCTAACTGCGTAGTCCATATCACCGATAATGGGCATGAAATTCATGCTCCGTTCGATGATGTATTGTGCCGTCTGCCTGCCATGGGAAAAAACGTGTTCCTGATCCAGGCGAACAGCACGGATACCGCCAAACGTATGTACCACTAAAATCAGAGTAAGAATCGGGGGAAGTGATTTTTCCCACCAGCGGCATAGACTATTGAGCGGTTTGAAAAAAACAATCTGGTCACAATCACAAGAGATCCAGACAGCCATCAAAAAAGCAATGAATAAAAAGCCGTGGTGTCGAATACCTCCAAAATATTTCGTGTAGAAAAAAGCTAGCAGACCTAAAGTGGCTGAAATGTAGATCAGTAAAGCGGTTGGTTTTCTGAGCAGTGAGACTATAGCCCAGATGAAAATGGCGACCGAGATCTGCAGATTCCAGTTTTGTATGGCTGGAACCTGCTCGATCCAACGAGATCCCCAGAAATGCATTTGGGTTGCCGGAATAGGAAAATACGCTCGCGTTGTTATCTTGATAACATTTTTCAGGTGGTTGAGATCAAAATTTGTTTTCCAACCGACAGCAAATCCAGTGTCCGGTGGCGGATTGAGTTGCAATACGGCTGTTAGTATACCTACCCCCATTATGCCGAACCCCACCCAGATTTGCCTTTCGATAGTGTCTCCACTATTAACCAACTGTTTTCGATTGAATATGTATTCGAAGCCAAGTCCGATTGCAATACAAATAACAATGATTAAGGCGTGGACACTGGTGTGACTGGTTAGAAACAAGGAAATACTGATTGGAATAATTCGCTGATATCGGTTTCGGAACAAGATACAGAAAATACAGATCAATAGCAATCCGATTCCGTAGTTTCGGCAAACAATTCCGTATTCGTAAAGCACAAAATATCCAAAAGAAAAGAGAATTTTCTGCAACGGTGTGAAAGGCGAATACCGAGCGAAAAGGAAAACGGTTGTAGCGGCTATCAGCAGATGTACTGCCTGCATACCTTCTGGTGCGTGTGTAATCCAAGTCAACGGCATCAACAATAGATGCCATAATGGCGGGTGTCCTTCGTACTTCATGTGTCTTAGGAGGTCTATCGGTCCAGTACTGTCGCGAGCTAATAGCCATGCTTGGATCTCGTCACGCCACATTTCGTGATAGATCGCTCCAATTCCACCGACAACTAGAAAGGCTGCAGTGAGCGCTAATGAAAAAAAGGGTGTTTGATCAATATTTTGGTAACGATTAAAAACAAGAAGAATTCTGGATTGGACTTGATTCATCTTTGGTGGATTTACAAACGCAGATTCTGAATAATTATGGTGGGCACAGTCAAATATTTTCTATTAGCTTACCATTGATGACTACTTTGTGAACATCAATGGTTTGGTCGAATAAAACTAGATCGGCAACCTTGCCGACCTCAAGGCTTCCAAGTTGATCGTCGACACCGATGATCCGTGCCGGTACAAGACTGGCCATTTTAGTTGCCTCGACCAGGGGAACATCCGCTAAATCGCGCATCACCCGAATCGTTTGGTTCATTTGGATGGTGCTGCTGGCGTATCCTGTATTATCTGGTGTGGTGGCAACTCCATTTTTAACGACGCTCTTGGTTCCATTTTTACTTCCGAAAGC
>JYMV01027828.1_pt1 | contig 43066 bp, 35 predicted proteins | sample 338911 | NCBI WGS metagenome assembly JYMV01 (sample SAMN03354496, study PRJNA234377) | hydrothermal vent metagenome | biome: Deep sea; feature: Hydrothermal plumes at the Eastern Lau Spreading Center, Western Pacific Ocean; material: Seawater | place: Tonga | collected 2009 | depth 2000 m m | reverse complement strand
TTCAAATCTTTGGTTCAGGAATATCACGATGGAATACTCTTATTTGAATTGACAGACGAAAAAGTATGGTCAAAGGCGATCAAGGACACAACGGGCCTCAAGATTTTCTATGGAAACAACAAGAACAATTACATGTGGGGCAGGAGACTTGATGTTGAAGTTTACAATTGCGATGATGTAGGCGTGGCAAAAAAGGTCAGAAAGCTTTTAAAGAAAAAGGTCAAAAAGGGATATACAACAGAATATATTTCCAAGACTATCAACACAGAGAAAAAAGTTTTGACAATTACATCTCAAAAGTACCTGGAGAATGAAGATGAGTTGATTAACACAATTAAGTGGGCGCCGGGAGTTACAGAGAATATGGAGATTGATGGAAAGATCGTCTTGGTAAGTGTCAATGCGGTGTTGAACCCCATGCCGAAGAGCCTCATGGAATCCAAGGGATTGGTTACCGCAGATTATCAAACCTATCTGGAGAAAGAGTGGATTGAAACACTTAAGAAAAAGTACACAATCGAAGTTGACAATGATGTACTATCTTCTATAAGGTAGCCTTGAACCCCGTGCAAGCGCCTGAGCCCAGCATGGAAAAATTCAACATGGGTCATATAACAAGTGTTCTGTTGGTGTTAGCATTGGCCGGCATCCTGCACGCTTGTTCCTTTTTTCACGATGAGTCAACCAGCTCCAAACGAGTTGCTCGAGCTTTTGATAAGTATCTATACAAAGAAGATATCGTCGACCTGATCCCAATGGGAACATCAGCTAAAGACAGCGCTATATTGGTCAATAGGTATCTGGAATCGTGGATAAAGCAGCAACTGGTGCTCAATAAAGCGAAGCTGAACTTATCAGAGCAAGAGGCCATCAGGCACATGGAAAAGCAACTCGAAGATTATCGCTCTTCCTTAATCATATATGCCTATAAAAAAGAATTGATAAAGCAGAAGTTAGACACTGCGGTGTCTGATATGAAGATCAATGAATACTACAACGACAACGTTGACAATCTAATTTTAAAGGATGATATCATTCGCGTACGATATTTGAAAATTCCTAAAGCTGCTCCAGATCTTGATAGCGCTAAAAAATGGTGTGCTTCTGAATTGGATGAAGACATAACAGCCTTGGAGGAATACTGTCATCAATATGCCAAAAGCTACTTGCTCACAGAGAAAGAATGGATACTGTTTGAGAATCTGAAGCTGGAATTAGGATCAGGTTTTGATAGTAATAATCAGGAGTTTGAACCTAACATGATGCTTGAATCGGAGGATTCCATGCACGTCTACTTAGTCTATGTCTTGGACCTTATCAGAAAGGAGAATCCAGCACCGGTTGAGTATGAAAGAGAAAAAATCCGCGATATTATATTAAATCGAAGGAGATCAGAATTGATCCTGAAAATGGAGGCAAGTACCTATCAGGAAGGGATCAGTAAAAACTATTTTGAACTGTACAAATAAGAAAAATAAAAGACCTGCGTTATCTTGTACAACAGCATCCAATTATGAACACAATAAGCATTAAAGTTATTCTTCTGGCAACAGCGATAATGGGTGTGATTAGTTCGACATATGCGCAGCCAGCAGACGGCAATTCAGGAACGAATCTCGACCAAATAGTTGGCATTGTCGGAAATGAAGTAATCCTTAAGTCTGAAATTGAGCTTCAGTATCAATCACAAGGTGCAGTCGCGTTTCAGGGTTATACAGAAGAGCAGGCGAAATGTCTTATTATGGAAGATAATCTCTTTCAAAAATTGTTGATCAACCAAGCCAGGATCGACAGTGTGGAGGTGTCAGATGAACAGGTTGATGGGGAGTTGGACAGAAGGATGCGTTTTTTTGTGGATCAAATTGGTTCTGAAAGGAAACTGGAAGAGTACTACGGAAAGTCAATTTTGGAGATCAAAAGTGAGTTTCGGGAAATGATTGAGAATCAGTTGCTGGTACAAAAGATGAGGGCAAAAACTACTGAGAATATTGCAGTGACTCCTGCTGATGTGAAAGCGTATTTTGCTGGTATTCCCATCGACAGTTTACCTTATATAAATTCAGAAATTGAGATCGCGCATATCGTTAAAAAGCCACCTATTAGTCAAGAGGAAAGGGAGCGCATTAAGACCAGGCTCGCAGAGCTGCGCAAACGAATTGTGAATGGTGAAGATTTCGGACTGCTGGCCTATATGTACTCAGAGGACCCGGGTTCTGCAAAACAAAATGGAGAGCTAGGGCCAGTAGAAAGAGGGGCACTTGTTCCAGAATTTGAAGGTGTGGCATTTAACCTGAAAGGAGATCAGGTCTCTGAAATCATTGAAACCCAGTATGGCTACCATATCATGCAGCTTATAGAACGGATAGGAGAACGGGTAAATGTGCGACATATACTACTCACACCACAGGTGTCAAGTGTGGATTTAAAAAATGCAAGGGAGTACTTAGATAGCATTCAGCAAGTCATGTTAACAGATACGCTAACCTTTGACGAAGCCGCCGAGAAATTCTCGGATGATGAAGAAACAAGAATGACGGGTGGGAAAATGATCAACCCTCAAACTGGCTCTACCAGGTTTGAGCCCACACAAATTGATCCCATGCTGCTCTTCAGCATTGATAAGATGAAAGTCGGTCAAATTTCGGAGCCCGTATTAATGCGGACTGATGACGGAAAGGAGGCTTATCGCCTGATAAAACTGATCAAAAGAACGAATCCTCACCGAGCAAGTCTCAAACAAGATTACCAAAAACTACAAGCTGCAGCCCTGGAGGAGAAGCAAAGCCATGCCATCACTAAGTGGATTGCTAAAAAACAAGGAGACACGTATATCAAGATTGGCCCAGCTTACAGCGATTGTACGTTCACGAGCAGCTGGAACGGACTTGAGTAGCTGAATATTTGCTGTTTTGCGGTATGAGGTATCTATTTACTGTATTTCTGTTATTAACTTCTATCCATGGTTTAAGAGGGCAACCGGTCGTTATGGACTCGGTTAATAACCAACGCATTCTAATAGGAAAGGTAACACAAGCCAATATAGCCGATTCCATCTGGTATCGTGAGAATTATAATGCAGAGTCAGCTTCCTCAGAAGCTTTAAAGAACATCAATAAATTATCTAAGGAAGTTACTGTGGAGGTGTTCTTTGGAACCTGGTGCGATGACAGTAGATACTGGGTCCCTTCCTTCATCGGCTTAATTGACAAAACGGAATTGGCGGACCAGGTATCTTTGGTCGCTGTGCCACGCTCAAAAAAGACCGCAGAGACAGCCAAGCTCAAGGAAATAATTGAAAGGGTTCCTACGTTTGTTTTTTGGCGAGAGGGTGAGGAGATTGGACGGATTGTGGAAACTCCCAAAGTTTCATTGGCGATAGACATGATTGGAATCCTTAAGCAGTAACATATAATAGTGTTTGAAACGTGCAATGACAATGCTTAATACACAGCAGGATTATTATAGGGAAGTTCCATCTGACCTATTTAATGAAAAAAATTATTAACAGATGAAACGATAGGTTATTGATATATTCGTATCCTGATATAAAGCTAAAGAATGGATCAAACCCAGATTGATAATGAGTCAGACGTAAAGGCCGTCGATACCCTTGTAGAGAAGTATCACGCCTTGCGTAATGAAATAGGCAAGGTGATCGTCGGACAGGATGATGTTATACAAGAAGTACTCATTTCTGTATTTAGTCGCGGACACTGTTTATTAATTGGCGTACCTGGGTTGGCGAAGACTCTGTTGGTGAACACAATTTCCAGAACATTGGGCCTTACCTATAGCCGAATTCAATTCACTCCTGATCTAATGCCTTCTGATATACTCGGTACAGAGATCCTGGACATAGCTGATAACAACCAAACCCGGGAGTTTCGATTTGTGAAAGGGCCTCTGTTTGCCAATATTATACTCGCTGATGAGATCAATCGATGTCCACCCAAAACGCAGGCTGCCTTGCTGGAGGCGATGGAAGAACGAGCGGTTACGGTTGCTGGGAAGAGATATGAGATGGGTGATCCGTTCTTTGTCCTTGCCACGCAAAATCCAATAGAGCAGGAGGGTACATACCCACTCCCGGAGGCTCAACTCGACCGGTTTATGTTCAATGTTTGGTTGGATTATCCAACACTGGACCAGGAACTAAATGTGGTAAAACAAACCACTGGCGACCACGTCTCAAAATTGAATGTAATCCTCAGTGGTGACGAGATCATAGCCTATCAAAAACTAATTAGAAAAATTCCTGTCCCGGATAATGTTACAGAATATGCGGTAAGGCTCGCTACAAGCACGCGGCCTGAGAATGTCAAGGATGGTGATGACAATATTGTAGCCAGGTACATTTCATGGGGAGCGGGTCCCAGAGCCTCTCAACATCTCATTATAGGCGCAAAATGCCATGCAGTGATAAATGGTAAGTACTCACCAGATATAGAAAATGTACAGGCAGTTGCCAAGCCAATTTTGAGGCACCGGATTATCCGCAACTATAAAGCGGAAGCAGATGGGGTTTCTGTGGAAGAAATTATTGACAACTTACTCAGGCAGGATTAACCGTCGGACCCACCAACTTCTGCATCTTAAATTGCCGGCCAGCCGTGTTCACAGAAACATTATCAAAAGTAATTTAGGCAGGTTTGACATCTTACATTATCAACCAACCTCTTCTTCTCTTTCCACAAACTCAATTCCGTGCTGACTTAACTCCTTTAGAGTAGGTTCATAAATTTCTTTGGTAATTGGCAGCAATACCCCTGGGGAGTTAATCACGCCGTTGGCGATGTGCTTAGTTGCAATTGCCATTGGGAGACCCACTGTTTTAGCCATGGCAGTGTAGGTGCTGTCATCTCCTTTAACAACCAGCTCCGATATCAGTCTTTTTAGTGAACCATTGATCTTGTAAAATACGCGATGCATCATCACAATCATATCCTTGTCATCAGGCTCAAGGGTCCATTTTTTCTCCAGTATATGCTGAAGAATTTGGGCCGGAGTGGCATTTATTAACCCCACGACGGTATCATCAAACAATCCAAGCCAGGTTAGCTTTTCCAATTCATCAGACTCAATTCCAATTCCCATATGATAAGCCACTTTGAGTTTAACCGAATCTCCTGGGTGGTAAAACACGAATGAATTGATAAATTCCCTGTGTGTCATCTTCTCAGTATTCTCCATAGTATAGGAGTCATCCGTTGCCCCAAGCTGAACAAATAGGTCCCAGGCCCTGCAGAAACCCGGCCTTCTCAACGTGCCTCTGTATAGGGTAGGGATGTCGTCAATACCGTAGACTTCCCGGTATTTTAGTGAATCTCTGTTTGCATAACCTTCAAAGCTGCCGTACCCGTTAATATTGATCTTTTCTATCCTGTTGAAAACTTTGTGATAAGGGATATACTTGTATTTCCCCTCTTGAATAAACTTTACAACCCCCTGTCCAGCCAACACAACATTCCGTGGGTTCCAGGTGAATTTGTAGTTCCAAGGATTGTTATCGCTCTCTGGAGCAACCAGCCCCCCGGTGAAGGATTCAAATGAAGTAAGTAATCCTCCTTTGGCTTTAATCTTCTCCAGGATATCCATTGATGAAAGATGATCAAGTCCTGGATCTACACCAATTTCGTTCAGCAATACAACACCTTTTTTCTTCGCTGCCTCATTCAGGTCATTCATCTCATCAGAAACATAAGAAGCCGTGACCATATGCTTGCCAAGCTCTACACAGTCCTTGGCTACATCCATATGCATGCTTGGGGGCAGCATTGAGACAACCACGTCTGCCACGCTGATCTCTTTCTGCCGCTGTTGCGAGTCCAGCACGTCAAAGGCAATCGCCCTTCCATTTTCATGGCCATTGATCCGCTCTGATGCAAGGTCAAGTAAGATGTCACCCACCTTCACCCTCCAATCATTGTCACCAGATTGTTCAAGTAAGTACTTGATCAATGTTGGCGCTGACCTTCCTGCTCCTATCACAAGAATATTTTTCATGAAATTTGAATAGCTTTGACGTGTACTAACCAAGCACCTATCTTGGTATGGTTTGCTAAAATAAAAACTTAATATGAATCCTTTGTCATTGATACAAAAGGTTTTCTTGCTTCTCGCCGGATTGTCAGGTGCTATTAACATTTTGTTGGGCGCAATGGCGGCCCATTGGCTAAAAGACAAACTCAATTATTGGGAGCTTGGCACTTTTGAAACAGCAGCAAGGTATCAGATGTACCACACCTTGGCACTCATTGGGTTAGCCGTGATGATCAACTTCTATCCGTCCAAACTCCTGAATTGGGCCGGTATATTTTTTATTCTTGGTATAGCGTTCTTCTCTGGGTCGCTTTACCTGATGTCAGTAAGCACACTCGTTCACAGGCCTGGCCTTGAAATGTTGGGTCCAATTACACCCATTGGTGGGGTATCTTTCATGGTAGGCTGGATGCTCTTAGCTTTATCTATCGTACTAAATTGGAAATCACGTTAATAAAATTGAGCTTTTTATTGCTTTCATGGTTTAATTCTCTTGAGAATAATATTTAATTTCGCGTCGTTAGGCAAAGAGATCAATTATCCTTAAAACCTATTAATGAGCAGCATGGAAACAGCTACGTTTGTGGATCTAAGCCAATACGGTATAACCGATGTCACAGACGTCGTTTATAACCCTTCTTATGGACTCTTGTACAACGAAGAGTTAAGAAGTGATTTAGAAGGGTATGAGAAAGGCCAACTTTCTGAACTGGGAGCTGTGAATGTGATGACTGGTATTTTTACCGGTCGTTCTCCTAAGGACAAGTATATTGTAAAAGACGAACTGACCGAGAATACGATATGGTGGGATGATCAGGCAAAGTCTTCGGATAATAAGCCATTGAGTCAGGAGAATTGGAAAGCATTGAAAGACGTGGTCACCACTCAATTGTCTGGGAAGAGGCTCTTCGTAGTCGATACTTACTGTGGAGCTGATGAGGAAACACGTGTTAAGGTACGGTTCATAGTTGAAGTTGCATGGCAGGCACACTTCGTCAAGAACATGTTCATTAGGCCAACAGAGGAACAGTTGGTAGATTTTACACCTGATTTTATCGTGATGAACGGTGCAAAGACAACGAATAAAAACTGGGAAGCGCAAGGATTACATTCCGAAAATTTTGTGGCTTTTAATATAGCAGAGGGTATTCAACTCATTGGTGGCACCTGGTATGGAGGAGAAATGAAGAAGGGGCTGTTTTCGATGATGAACTATTACCTTCCACTAAGAGGGATCGCCTCTATGCACTGCTCTGCAAATGTGGGACAGGATGGAGACACTGCTATATTCTTTGGCCTTTCCGGTACAGGCAAAACCACCCTGTCTACAGATTCAAAAAGACAGCTAATTGGCGATGACGAGCATGGTTGGGACGATAATGGGGTCTTTAACTTTGAAGGCGGTTGCTATGCCAAGACAATAAACCTTGATAGGGAAAGTGAGCCGGACATCTTTAACGCGATTAGGAGAGATGCGCTCCTGGAAAATGTGACGCTTGATACTGAGGGAAAGATAGACTTCACTGACGGGTCTACCACCCCCAACACCAGGGTGGCGTATCCTATCTATCATATTGAAAACATTGTCAAACCTGTTTCAAAAGCTGGACACGCAAAAAAGGTCATTTTCTTAACCGCTGATGCTTTTGGCGTTTTGCCTCCAGTATCAAAATTAACCGCCGGACAGACCAAGTATCATTTTTTATCTGGGTTTACAGCGAAATTAGCTGGCACAGAAAGGGGAGTTACCACTCCTCAGCCTACTTTCTCAGCGTGTTTCGGTGCTGCTTTTCTCTCTCTTCATCCAACAAAGTATGGTCATGAGCTTGTAAAACGGATGGAGGCAGCAGGGGCTACTGCCTATCTCGTGAACACCGGATGGAACGGAACAGGAAACCGAATCTCAATAAAAGACACGAGAGGCATTATCGATGCAATTCTAGACGGATCAATTGACAACGCAGAAACTAAGACAATTCCCTACTTCAACCTGTCAATCCCTACATCTTTGCCTGGGGTGGATACCAGTATACTGGATCCTAGAGATACATATGCTGACGTGGCCGATTGGGATAAGAAGGCCGTTGAATTGGCTGATATGTTTATTGCCAATTTTGAGCAGTTTACTGATAACGAAGAGGGAAAAGAGCTCGTATCATACGGTCCGGAACGCTAAGTTCATTATTTTTCATTGTATCTTGTCTTCTTCAGCTTTAGGAAGCTGCAAACACTCTCGTTCAACAATATTTTTAAATGAACTTGTTTTACTCAGCAGAAGTTTGCAATACTGACTGTACTCTGGGAGAAGAGGAATCAAAGCATGCAATCCGAGTACTTCGCTTATCAGCCGGAGATGAGATTCATGTTACTGATGGCAAGGGGAGCCTGTACGCTGGCATCATATCATCTACGGGTAATGAAATTTGCAATGTTGACATATTAAGGAAACTGCCAGAGCAGAATAGGCACTTATCCAAAGTCCACATTGCCATCGCCCCGACTAAGAACAACAGTCGGTTTGAGTGGTTTCTGGAAAAGTCATGCGAGATTGGTATTGACACCATCACACCTATTATATGCGAGCATTCAGAAAAGCGCAAAGTACAGGAGGATCGGTTGAACAGAATATTAGTAGGCGCAATGAAACAATCTCAAACATTATATCTGCCCGTGCTTAATCCCATTATTACAGTTGAGGAGTTCATGTCTTCAGGTGAGTTGGATGGCAACGCGTTTATTGCGTTCTACAACGAGGACAATAGGGATCTTTCCGCTGTATGTGCGTCAGGTAAGGATGCGCTGGTTTTGATCGGGCCAGAAGGAGATTTTTCTGAAAGCGAAAGGGAAAAAGCAAACAGTGTTGGAATAGTAGCTGTTAATCTGGGACACACGAGACTCAGAACTGAAACAGCAGCAATTGTTGCGGTTCACACCATATCCCTTCTCAATAACCAGACGTTGAAGCAATGAATTCATTTCTGATTTCTCTATTATGTATGCTCATATTTCTGATCACGGGCTGTTCGGATATGTCAGGAAGCGAGGAGACAAGCTCCAATTCTGATGCATTAGCTGAAGTGCCTGAAGCAGGGCACTTAGTTCATGATTACCCAGCAGTAACTGAAGATGGACTTGTCAACGTGGTAGTTGAAATTTCAACTGGTACCATTGAGAAGTGGGAAGTTGAAAAAGAGTCTGGAGAGCTGGAGCTGGAAATGATCAATGGTACTGAACGAAAGGTAGCATATCTTGGCTACCCGGGTAATTACGGCATGGTCCCAAGAACATTAGCTTCTGAGGAATATGGCGGGGATGGCGACCCTCTTGATGTAATCATTCTCGGTCCACCTATCAAGAGGGGCATGGTTGTTCCCTGTAAGATAATTGGCATGTTGGAAATGCTGGATAGAGGAGAGCAAGATGACAAACTTATTGCCGTCAGCCAGAACACAGTTTTTTATGACTTAAATGGGATGGAGGAGCTTGATGCTGAATTCGGTGGTGTTTCTGATATAATTCGAACCTGGTTCGAGAATTATAAGGGCCATGGGCCGATTGAGGTAATTGCTTATCGTGATAAGGAGATTGCTGAAGAAATTCTAAATTTAGCCATCCGCGTATATCAAGAAGATACAATGGACGTTATAGAGGAATAATAGGCTTTAGAGATGAAAAAGATCCTGGTTCTAATCTTGTCTATAGCGACGTTCTCTTCATTCGCTCAAGACAATAACTACCAAATTGCGCTCTTGCAATACAATGGTGGGGGTGACTGGTATGCAAACCTGGAAACCTCTCTGCCCAATTTGATCGAATTCACGAATAAGAACCTCGGCACGAATATCAATGCTGAACAAGCCATAGTTGAGGTTGGCAGCCCTGAGGTTTTTAATTATCCTTTACTGCACCTTACAGGGCACGGTAACGTACTCTTCTCATTGGATGAAGCCAATAATCTTAGGAAGTATCTCGAGAGTGGTGGCTTTTTGCACATTGATGATAATTATGGAATGGATAAGTTCATCAGGCCACAAATGAAAAAGGTATTTCCCGAACTGGATTTCGTGGAACTTCCGTTCACACATCCAATTTATCACCAGCAATACGACTTTGCCAATGGCTTACCAAAGGTTCACAAGCACGATGAGAAGCCCCCGCAAGGTTTTGGCTTGATCTTTAAAGGACGCCTGGTGTGCTTCTACTCCTATGAATCCGATTTAGGTGATGGATGGGAAGATTTTGAAATCCACAAAGACTCAGACGCCACACGTTTGAAGGCACTCAAAATGGGTGCGAATATTCTTCAATACGCCTTTACCCAAAACGCAGGATAGAAGTCTTAAACTTTTTACGTTTTATTTTGCGAATTTGCGCAAGTTGTTACGTCAACAGGTAGGTGCAGAACAATTAGGTATGCATAACATTCCTGAGTGTGGTTTGCTCGTTTTTTTGTTAGTTTTGTTCCCGTCCTAAACCTTACAATCATGCTTCATTATCTACGCTCTTTCATACTCTCTTTTACAATAATCCTGGGTGCTGAAGCAGTGATAGCCCAGGTTACCATTACCGGTACGGTGTATGCTAAGGGTACACAGGAAACAATGATCGGTACAAACGTAGTGCTCAAAGGAACTACGACCGGTACTACTACTGACTTAAATGGTAAGTTTTCCCTTGAGGTCGATGCGCTGCCGGTTACCCTGCAGATTTCATTTGTCGGCTTTGGAAGACAGGAAATAGAGGTTACAGATGCAAGCACCCCACTCAATATAAATATGGAGATGACTGCCTTTGCTGGCCAGGAGGTAGTCGTATCTGCCTCCCGTGTCGCAGAGACAATTATGGAGTCTGCCGTATCTGTACAGAAAATGAACTCCAGGGAGATCAAGGAAGCGGCGTCGGGAGATTTTTATCAGGATTTGGGGACGCTACAGGGTGTTGATGTCACTTCGGCCAGTATGGGATTTAAGGTGATCAACAGCCGGGGGTTTAACGATACATCTCCCGTACGCTCTGTTCAAATGATAGACGGCATGGACAACCAGGCCCCAGGCTTGAATTTCCCCGTTGGAAACTTACTGGGGGCGTCGGAGTTAGATTTGGAAAAAGTAGAGATTATTTCAGGCCCTGCCTCTGCCATGTACGGGCCCAGTGCAATGCAAGGTGTAATTAGCATGACCACTAAAGATCCATATCAGTATCAGGGTATAAGCGCCCAGATAAAAGGAGGTAACAATAGCTTATTGGAAGGCCAATTTCGCTATGCAAATACCTTAGACAAGGATGATAAGTGGGGTTTGAAGCTAAACTTCATACATTTTCAGGCACTGGATTGGGAGGCTACGGACAGTGTAGCAAATAAGTATGGAGACATCGAAGTAGATGATTTCGATCTTTCCGCTATTGTTACCCAAGCACAGTATGACCAGGACCTGACGAAAGAAGAAAGGGACGACTTCATTGCATTGAATAACTATTTAGGCCTGGTTTCGCCGGGAGCGTCACCGGGAAAGATTGATATTCTTGCCCCAGGATATCAGGAGAGCCAGCTGGTTGAGGATTATTCCACTTCCAGTACCAGGATTGGGGCAGGTCTTTTCTATAAACTGGACGACAGCTTGATGGCATCGTATGAGTACAAGTATGGGCTGGGAACTGCTGTATATCAGGGAACAAACAGGTATAGTATCAACAATATTAGGTTCAATCAACACAAATTAGAGCTTAAGGGAAAGAATTTCTTTCTCCGTGGTTATTCCACTACTGAAAATGCTGGGGACTCCTACGATATCAAATTCACAGGAATTAATTTGTCAAAAGGTGCCATTCCGGAATATGTGGGAGAGTATCTTTCGGCCTACTTTGACAGTGTAGCTGGCCTTAAAATTATGACACAAGGCTTCGATAATGAAGCGGATCCATGGATGGTGGACAGTGCACACAGGTATGCGGCAAGGCAAGCAGCAAAAATGTGGTATAAAGAGGGTACGGCGAATTTTGATTCAGCTTATGCGGCAATTATCAATAATCCTGACCTGCAAGGCGGCTCTAAATTCGTAGATGCTTCCTCACTACAACATTTTGAGGGGCAGTACAACTTCAATTTCGATTTTGCCAACGTCATTGCGGGCGCTTCCTTCAGGAGGTATGACCCCAATTCATACGGAACCATTTTTGAAGACACTCTGGCTAACCCGGGGGATACTTTAGCCAATGGGCAAAATGACTTTGATGCACAGTTTGTTGACATTGGTAATTATGAGTACGGTGCTTATGTACAGGCGTCTAAGCGGTTTATGAATAACAAATTGAAACTTGCAGGTTCACTTAGATTTGATGCGAGTAAGAATTATACTGCCCAATACTCACCTAGGCTTTCTGCGGTATTCACGAAGAAGGACCATAACTTTAGGATAGCAGCTCAATCTGCATTCAGGAGCCCAACACTCCAGGACCAGTACCTGCTTATCGATTTGGGAGTAATAAAACTGAACGGTAATTTGAATGGTTCAGGAAACTTAGCAGGTAAAAATGGGGTACCGATTCCCTTCTATACATTGGAATCAGCACAAGATTTTCTCGCGATGTATGATTCAGTTGATGCAGGTGGCAGTTATATTGGTGAGGTACAGCCGGATTTGCTCGAACGAACATATCTGGATCCGATAAGCCCGGAACAGGTCAAGACCATTGAAGTGGGTTATAGGGGAATACTCAATAAACTCTATATCGATTGGACGGCTTATTATAGCACGTATTCCAGCTTTATTGGAAATATACGCGTAGCATTGCCTGATGGAGATGCGATTGCGGGTGAAGAAAGCGGAATGGACGCCATATTGACCAGGGATTTTCAGCCTTATCAAATCAAAATTAACGCAAAACAAGCGGTTTCCTCATATGGAACTTCCATTGGTCTGGCATACTATATTAAGAAATACAAGCTGAAAGGCAATTACACGTATGCTTACCTGGATACTGCAAACCTCACTGACCCCATCGTTCCAGGATTCAATACACCAGAGCACAAATTCAATATTGGTGTAGTAGGAACGAGAGTTTGGAAGACCCTGGGATTCTCTGTTAACAACAAATGGGTCAAAGGCTTCCGATGGGAGAGCTCATTTGGAGACGGCGATGTACCCTCTTACTCATTGCTTGATGTGCAGGTGAACTATGAATTCAAGGATTTATATTCAACCTTGAGGATAGGATCTTCAAACTTGCTGAACAATAAGCACCGTGAGGCGTATGGAGCGGTTACGGTTGGAAGGATAATATACGCCACCTGGTCGTTTCACTTTGATGAGTTCTAGAACTAGCCTCTTATACAATCCATGCATACCTTCGCCTGGGGTACCAGGATGATCCGCTGAATGGGAATAGGCTGCTTACAATTCACACACATTCCGAAATTCTTGCTATCCACTCTCCTTATCACATCCTGAAGGTCATTCAACTTTCTTTGCGCTGCCCTTAGTGCCGCTTCAACTACACTCTTATTGTTGATGGCATCCATGCGGGATATCCTTCCAATTGCGTCGTCAGGTTCAACAGGGCCTGTCATTTCCTTGTAGTCCTCAATCGAGTTCTCGGTTTTTACAATCTGTTTTTGGATCAAGTCTTTTATTTCGGCTCTCTGTTTTTTATCCATTTGAGCAATGCATTTACACTTCGCGAGCTTAAATGTATAAAGATTTCTTATCAGGTAGGCAGGAAATTAAAAAATTTATTTGTGGAAACTATCGCATTGTGCACCTAAATAATGAACGGAAAAAAATCACAACATCAAAACTTCTAAAATGAAAGATTCGATAAGATTTACCCTGGTCCTGTCAGCATTGTTTTTTCTGTCACCGGGGTTTGAGGCTTGGGCGAAGACCAAAACTTTTGTTAGAGAATACACTTATAATGCCAGCGAAGCGGATAGCAAACTGAGTGCAAGGGCAATGGCCTTAATTCAGATTAAAGAACTGCTATTTGAAGAGCTTGGCACCTATGTACGGAGTACCTTCACGATGTGCGCTGTGGAAACAGAATCAGCATTTAAGGAAATGTCCATATCTGAACTGGCCAGCATGTGCGCAGGTGTCACACAAACCAAGATTCTTGAAGAGACTTGGAATGGAGAGATTTACTATCTAAAAGCCAAAATATCTGTAGAGGAAGATGACCTAAAACGCCACTTGAAGGAGATGGAGAAAAACAGAAATGAGTTGGACAAGATGGCCATGCTCAAGAGGAAAGCAGATAGTGCTATAGCTGAAATAGAGCAATTGAAGAAAGAGCTGAGGCTTGCTGCATCTATGAGAGAGAAGAGCCGACTCGAAAAGCTGTATCTCGAGAGAACAAGCAGGTATACATCTTCGGAATGGTTTAAGCGAAACTGGGCCTGGGAGCATGAGCAAGTGGACCAACAGCAGCCTAAGATGGAAGTGGTTTTTGTGCTGGATGCGACGGGAAGCATGGGGGGCATGATTGCCAATGCCAAGGACAAGATATGGTCCATAGCCAGCAGTTTGGCCCAGGCCGAGCCGGCTCCGCATCTGTCATTTGGCTTGGTAGCGTTTCGGGATATTCGAGATGCCTACGTGACTAAGCAGGTTTCTCTAACAAGTGATATTGATCAGTTCTACTATAAATTGATGGCAATCAAAGCTGCTGGTGGTGGAGACACTCCCGAAAGCGTAAACCAGGCACTTGCAGAAGCGGTATTTGATTTCCAATGGGACGATGATCCGGGCACGTATCGCTCAATCTTCCTTGTCGGTGATAGTCCTCCCCATATGAATTACAATGATGTGAAGTACCAGAAGTCCTGTGCAGCCGCTGTTAAAAAGGACATTATCATCAACACCATTCAATGTGGATCGAACGTAGCAACAGCCCGTATTTGGACCGAGATCGCCGACTTTACCAATGGTGAGCATTTGAAACTTACCGCTGCAGGAAGTGGGTATGCCGTGACTACTCCATATGATCTGGAATTAAAAAAGCTTGCGCGTGAATTGGATCAGGGTAGAATGTACCATGGTACTGAAAAACAGCGCAGAGCTGGCAATGCAAAGAAGGATGTGTCAGATAGGATATACAAGGAGGCAAACGCAGAGGAAAGTGCAAAACGCGCTATATACAATGTCACCACCAAAAGTGGGAAAGGCAACTTCCTGGGTGAAAATGAGCTCATCAATGATATCATGGAAGGTGAGGTGGAATTGGAAGATGTAGCAGAGGAGAGCCTCCCTGCTTCATTGCAAGCGCTACCAGCTGAAAATCGGGGAAAAGTTGTGCAAGCTAAAGTTAAACAACGAAAGAAGTTGGAGAACAGAATTGCTGAGCTCGACCTTAAAAGGGATGAGTACCTGCGCGAACAAATGGCGGGGGATAAGACAGCGGTGGACAGCTCTTTCAACTCGCAGATATTTCACACATTAAAGCGACAGACCAGTAAAAAGAAATTTAGAAGTGCCAATGCACCCAAGTTCTAAACTCCATAAATATAATTAACCTCTATTAATACAAGTAATCATGAAAACAACAAACTCAACATTCAAAGCCATGTTTATACTAATCTTTATTATCGCATTGTTTACCAATGCCTGCAATCAAGTACACAGTCCAGGAAAACCACCGAAGGGCGAAAAGGAAGTAAAGCTCCCGTGCTCAGGAAAACACTTCGCAGCCGACAAGAAGTTCTTCCGGGTGAATTCATCAGGCGAAAGCCTTGACCAGGTGACTTCAAAAAAGAAGGCTTTGAGCAATGCTAAAGGTGAAATGGCAGGTGCCATCAATTCAACCATGAAGATACTGGGTGACAATTTCGTAGAGTCTACGGAATTCAACAACAAGGAGGAGATCCTGGAGAAGTTCGTGGAGAACAGCCGTACCATTATCTCTCAACAATTGATCGGTACCAAGACGGTTTGTGAGATGCTTACAAGTACAAAAGCCGGTAAGTACAAAACGTATCTTGCAATTGAAATTCCAGGAGAGGAATTGACCTCTGCCATCTATGACAAACTCAAGACGAAGGAATGGTTAAAGGTTGACTACAAGTACGAGAAGTTCAGAGAGCAGTTTGAGAAAGAGATGCGGAAGTTTGAGGAGAGCAACTGATCTTCATCTATGAAATTTTGAGTATTACAAGTAATCCTACCTCAGGTATTTGGGTAAACCAGCCTGATCATAACTTCATTCGTTCTTCTGGAACATTGCTATTGGCCATATCGATGCTACTTGTTGTAACTGATGATCGCTAATTTGATCTTTTTCGGCTGCACTTGTCTGTCTAGATGCAAGGCTACTACTGCAGCAAGTAAAGAAATGCCTAATGCGGGAGCAATGAACTTGCTTTCGCCTCCAAAAGCGACATCTACTACGGCAATAAACGCATACGCACCTGCAATACCAGAGATGGTATAAAGTGCATATTCCATAACATTTGAGTTGTGATACTGTCTGGTGTATCGCATCGCTTCCATATTCTCGGCTAGATTCTTTCTTAAATTATTAAAATTAGCCTTCATAAGCGTACCACCTTCGATATTGAAGCAAAGCCTGCTTTTGGGACCAAATAGCCATGCATCTGCATATTCGTAATTGTAATTACTCATCCCAAGAAACAAGTTGGCCTTACCAGATTCAATTCTGGGGGCAAAAGATGATAACTTGAATATGGTTAGCTCTCGCTTATTAGCTTTAACTTCACTTCCTATCTTGTAATAAGCAATGTCTCTTTGCTCATAGCGCACTCCTCCTACCGTGAAATAGGACTTTTTGAGAAGTTCACGGTGGTACCTTATATCTTGAGATTGAATCATTTCACCGCTAAACAACTTGACATAGTTCGGCGTGGCGTCTTGAGCTATTCCTGCCAGTGCCAAACAGCTGAATGCCACATAGGCCATTATGTAAGCCTTAACAACGGGATTAAATGTGGCAGTACGCAAAATTTTTGGCTATTCGCTCATAGATGTTTCATTGCTTTAACTGATAATGCAATATAGGGAAATACGTGTAGATGTACAATTACTTCCCGAGCTCCCTCAGAACAGCATCCGCCATCAAATCAGCTGCTTCTGGTTTAAACCTAAACCATAACTCCGGTTCAATGAGCTCTAGCTCAGCCACAGCAAGCTGGTCGTTATTGTCCCAAATTACATCAACACGCGCATACGCCGGTAGGGGGCTGGTATGTGCAGCAACGTGTTCCGCGAATTCAATTTCCTCATCAGATGGATCGTATTGGTGTACACTTCCCCCAAAGTCGTCCTGAACTCTAAATTCTCCTTCTTTAGCGATCTTGAGCACTGCATGACTGTATTTACCATCAAAAAGCATATACGCCACCTCTCCCTGTATCAACACATTTTTTTGAAACGGCTGAATCATCATCGCTTCCTTCGCGATCAGTCCACTGTAAACCTCCTCCAACTTTTTCGAAATTTCCCCGGTAATCCTATACGTATGCCTTCCAGCGCCGGACACAGCAGGCTTTAAAACAAAATCACTAAGATCCTCTTCCTCCCTAATTTGACTGAGTGTTCGTTCGTCTCCCGTTTCCACGAATTCTGTTTTGCAAATATTCACACCATTGCTCCTTAAATCATTGAGATAGTGTTTGTCCAGATTCCACCTGATTTGCGCTGTCGAGTTAATCATGTGGGTCTTGGGTGTGGTTTCGTCTAACCACGTGGAGAATTCTGAAAAGCGGTGAAAATAGTCCCAGATCTCTCGGAACAAGACTGCCCGTGTGCTGGTCCAGTCAAATTCCTGGTCCCTCCAATCAACGCGGGTTACCATAAGGCCTTTGGCCTCCAGGGCATTTTGTACCAGCAACTGTTCCGTCAACACATTTTGCACATACGCATTCACTTCTGGCGTGGCCAGATATATACCCTCCGTCAGGAGCACTATGTCCCATCTCTCCACTAAAAGGGTGTTTGTTCGGACTCAGAAACCCTTCTAAACTTTCGCAGTTTCCTTATGAGCTGTTGCTTGCGCTTGTCTGTTATTTTTTTCTCGCTCCAGGAGACAATGATAGCATCGAAGCCCTTGCTTATCTCCTTCTCCTCAGCGGATAATATAAACAGCTGGTTCTGTCCGAAGTCCTTGGTCGATAAGTGCTCCCGGGCCCAGTTGTCAAAATATTCTTTCTTATTGACCATATGCTTCCCGTTATTCTCCATAAATAGCCCCAATTGTGTGCCTCGAAAGTCAAACTCATCTCTGTAATGCTGCACCTGGATATTGAAATACCGGGCTTCCATATCACTCAGAAGAGGATTATCATCCATGCCTAGGCTGTCCGGAATGAGCTGTGAAATTCCTAAAAAAGGACTTAGAAGAAATAGGGAAATACAAAGTACTGAGCGAATGCCTTGCATTACTCGTGCTTGGCACCCGCTGAGATACATTTCCAGCTGGTAAGCTCTACCCACGATTTCTGACTTTCTAATCGCTTGTAGATATGAATGCAATAAGTGGAACACTCAAATCCGCAATCAAATTCTTGCTGGACGATTGCATACTCCTTATTTAGGGAGAAGAGGGGTATTGAAAAGGTGTAGGAGTAGTTTTTGCCCATTCTCTTCTCAGAAAAACTATGTGACATGATCTTATTTAGGCCAACAGAATCAATTATTTCAAATCTTCTGAAATCCTCAGGATACCAATGATCGCCATCAAGGTGGTTGTACTGCCGCTCTACGTATTTCAGGTCCAGCTCTGAGAAAAAGATGTGCACTTTATTGATCTCCATAAGTCCTTTGCTTAGTTCCCCTAACTGGAAAAGGGTGTCCCGCTCCCCGTATATGTCCTGCTCGCTCCATTCGAGAATGTCTTCATTCATCTTGATGATTTCGTGAGGCAGATTCTTAGAGAGTTGCTTGAAGAAGTCTTCGATTGTTTCATCGTGGACCAGAAGGCTGTACGTTTGAGAGTGCGTGTCACTCCAGGCTGCTATACCCAGTGCTAGTATTAAGATTTTACCAAACTTCTTCATTTGCTTCAGCACATCATCATATCAAATTTCTTTCGATCGAAGTTACGTTAAAATATGTTGAAATGAAATCAGTCAAATGAACTAGCTTATAACGGTTCTTTCTGACTGATAGCCTCTGGTGCATTACAAAGGGATGTGGGATTTTTACCTCACTTCCTGTCCCCCTTTTCCCCTGAACAGGTAAAACAGTATTGATGCCTTTGTGCATCAGTGAGCAGGGCGCAAACTATTCTACGCTAACTTTTCTGGCCACAACAGCATTGCTGAACTTATCAGTGATCCGGAAGATATATAGGCCAGCATCCCATTCGGCAACGGTCAGATTGGTTTGATCCCGGAATGATTTGCTCACAACCACCTGGCCGTGCAGATTGTACACCGTAAGTAGATAGGTGCCATTTTTACTCAAGAACACTGAGATTTGATCCGTGGCAGGATTTGGATACACGAAAGCATCAATCTCCGACACTGAAGCAATTTCCAAGGTACTGGTCATAGTGCCTGGAGAGTAGATCGGTAAATCAATATAATTTTGGTTAGAATTAGAGAATGCAATACGTTGCACCGCCACCCTCGGCGCCATTTCTTTGCCCTGGTACATATAAGTTTGTCCATCGCCTGGCTTGCGTCGAAAAAACTCGCCTTCTTCAATAGGCAGGTTTGGATTGACCTGGTAGCGGTTGTAATTGCTGGAACTGATCAAGACCTTCATTTTGTGATTCTTTCCCCAGGTGTAAGCAATTGGAAGGAGACGGAACTTATATTCATATAGGCCGCCAATATCAATATTGCTGAAGGGAATATAATCCAGGGAATCCTCCATCTCATCGCGTGGAAATCCTTTGTTGTGGTAATCAAACATTCCGTTCTTTCCTTTAACCAATGCCCTGGCATATTCACGAGCCCTTGCATTTACGCAGCCTTCAACCACGAAATACTCCCTGCCGTCAGGGTACACGTCCAGTATTCGCACGAAGAAGTCTGTATCCGTTGGCCCGCTTGTAATGCCACCGGGATTGGTCTTGGCCCATAAATTAGCAACAGGGAAGCCAATAATACACAATGAATCCTGAATGGGACCTGTTTCAAAACTGACTATTCCCGGCCGATTTAAGGAGTAGGGTGCGTATAGGGGGTTGGTCAGCTCCATTTGTCCCTGGCTGTCCCTATCACCTTGCGGGTCCTTAACGATCATATTTGCTCCTCCAATGGTTCTGATGGGATCGTCCGGATCATGTACGTAAATCGAATAGCCCTCGTCAGTCACAGGCGCTGTGTTATTCAATGTGCCATTTTGATGCATATACTTCTTGGTCCACGCGATATTATCAAGTAAAGGGAAGGAGTCTGAACTGAACCAGTAATTGCCCACATTGTCATTGGCTGGTTCTCCGTCACCGTTTGGCCCAACTACATAGAACCGTACGTTTGGAATATCGTTTTTGAAATCAACATTGGGTATCGGCTGTATGGGTTGTCCATCCAGACCATCAATCAACGGAGTTCCAAGTGCAGGAATGGTGATTGGCCCATCATAGACTGTTCCGTTAAATATGGTTTCTCTCACAATGATGGGGAAGTCTTTCAATCCACCTGCTCCATTCATAAACGAAAGCATTTCTTCAAAACTGATATCAAAGTTTTCTGACGGAATTTGGATTTCAAGAAGGGGCGCGAGCTCCTGCCATTCGCCGTTAGCATGTAGCCTGAATTTTGGCTTACCCAAATCCATACCTGGTACGTTGTTTAGATTGTACCGAAACCAGCTGATGACTTCGGATTGCAAGACTTCTGAAATAGGTAAATTATCTTCAGTCACGTCAATATTGCCTACGACATCCATTACATTGGCAGGGTAGGTGATATCTCCAGTTGTTCTGGACGCAATGGTTTGGTGAGCCCAAGGGCCAATTACAATCTTCTGCAAGTCCCTATTGCCGAGGCTGTCTTTGGCATACTTGCGCATATAGGCCCAGGTCTCTAGCTGTCCGTCAATAAATATATCCCACCAGCCAGAAATATTATAGGTTGGAACTTCCATGTTCTTATAGCGATTGTATGTGCCATTCGCATCACCTTCACCTGCGGCATTCACCGGAGCTCTGCTTATGTCCATGTCTGCCCTGCCTCTGGAATTTGGATAGTATCCAGCCACATCAAGACTGCCGTCGGCTTTTGGGTACCGCCGCGAAACGAAATGATCAATGGCCTCATTTGCAGCATCAAATTTATTGTTCAATCCATAGTCGAATGAGGTGTGCAAAGAATTCTGAATGTCATCATCATAAGGAATAGAATCGTCCTCTGTACCGGTAAAGATCTGCCCCTTTATCCATCCAGTGACCAGCCTGTCGCGCAATACGCCATTTTGGAATCCGGTACTCTTATAGAACTCTCCAGGGCATACAATTGGTGTCATACATTTGACCGCATTGCGTATAGAGTCATTGTGATGAGCTGCCATGGCCTGGTACTGATTGTAACCCAGTGCTGACGCTCCGAAAAGCCCAATAATCTCATGGACCATTTTGTCCACCGTATCTATGACTCCATCATTGTCCAGATCATATCCTCGATAAACACTGTCAATTAGAAACTTGATACTGTGGTATCCATCCTCGTGCATATTCCCATTTTTTGGGTCCGAGAAATCTGTTAGGTCAAGAATGTGCTTAACGTTGTCATGATACGGATTCTTGTTCCAGGCATCGCTATACAATGGCATGTAAACACCTTCTGAAGAATAACGCCCTCTTTGATCCTGATAGCTGAACGCATACCCAAATAATGAAACAACTCCAGCAGCATCTCCGCCTGCCTTGTCGTAAGGCGTCCTGACAAATATGATTGGGAGTTTGTACGGGTTTGGATTGATTCCACCGTTGATAGAATCATAGATCACGAGCTGCTTACCTTTGGAGATTAATTTCAAGTTTGCCGTGTATACGCCTGTCCCATAGTCGATTTCTAAAGGAGTAATCAGACAGTCTTGCGGAATAGGTAGAAAGATATCCGTCATCAGGTGAACACCGTCAGGCATCGTGAATGGGATGGTGTACTTTGTAGCGAGTTCAGATGGATCGTCAAACTGTCCGTTAGGAGTTTGCCCGTTTAGTAAAAAAGGACAAAGCAGCAGGCCCGCCGCAAGGATTGTCTTTGCACGATGCGATCTTAGATTTACCATCGATATGTAGTTTTAGGATTACTGGACAGAAATCTTTTCAACGATTCGCTCTCCAGTCCGTAGGTCTTCAATCTTTACTAAGTACAGCCCACTCGAGGTTGTATTTAGGTCAATATTTACCTGTTCTGTGAATGAATCGGTAAAGGTGATTTGCCCTGAAATATTTATCAGGCTTACCCTGTATTTTCCAGCCTTGCTCATGTAAACAGACACATTATCAAGCGCAGGATTTGGATACACAAGGGCATTAATCCCTGGCTGTGTTACCTCATCTTCAACTCCAGCAACCATTCCCGGTGAATATATGGGTAGATCAATATTGCTTGGGTACTCATCAGAAAAAGCAATTCGCTGTACCGCTATTCTCGGATACATTTCATTCCCCTGATAGTTATAGGATTTTCCATCACCTGGCTTGCGTCTGAAGAATTCCCCATCTTCAATTGGCAGGTTGGGGTTGACCTGGTACCTCGTATAATTCGAGCTGCTGATCAGAATTTTCATCCTGTGTCCCGGACCCCAGGTGTAAGCGATAGGCATCATTTTGAACTTGTATTCGTACAGCTGTCCAACTTCGATGTTGGTAAAGGGAATGTCATCAATTCCATCCGCTTTCTCATCATTAGGAAATCCTGAATGGTAGTCCTTACTGCCATCAGCGCCATGCACACGACCACGCGCGAAATCACGTCCTCTTGCATTCACACATCCTTCATGAACAAATAATTCTCTACCGTCAGGGAAAACATCGAGTACCCTAACAAAGAAATCGGTGTCGGTGGGGCCATTTGTTACTCCTCCCGGATTTGACTTAGCGTAGACTGTGGCCACCGGAAAACCAATTATACAAAGTGAATCCTGAATTGCCGCTCCGGTAAACGAAATCACCCCAGTTCTATTCATGGTCGTAGGTGCGTAAAGCGGATCAGCCAAATTCATTTGCCCCTGGCTGTTTTTATCGTCTTGTGGTGTCCTGACAATCATATTTGCACCCCCTGCTGTAAGAATAGGATCATCAGGGTCGTGAACGTAGATTGAGAATCCCTCATCCGTTACCGGTTTCGAAAAATTCAATAACCCATCCTGGTGCATATAGGTCTTTGTCCACTGTATATCATTGATCAACGGAAAGCTATCCGCCGCAAACCAGTAGTTGCCCACAGTATTGTCCAATCCATCACCAACCACGTAGAACTGCACCGGAGGGGCAATGACAGGGTCAGCAAAATTCTTATCCGTAGGAGCTTCAATTTTAGTGTTTGCCAAACCAGGTAACAGGGAATTTGGATTGGCAGGAATATCAAATGACATTATGGTTGGGACACCTCCGCAGAGTATGATCTCAATTTTTATAGGTGGTAATGCGGAATATCCGGATAAGAAGTTGATAAAGTCCTCAAAAGGGATATTGTAATCTTCAGCCGGGATGCGCAAAGACTCTATGCCCGTTGGGCATCCGCTGCCGGGCTGCCATATTTGGCTCTCGGGAATGAAAAATTTAGGCTCACCCAATCCTTTGGAATAGTTCAGGTTGTGTCGATACCAGCTCACAATGTCAGAACTAAATATATCTGTTAGTGGAAGGGTATCGCCATCAACACCACTAAGATCCAATCCCAGCACTTCATAAATATTGTTGGGATACTCCTGATCCCCTGTTTCTGTACTACCTATCGTTTGGTGCGCCCATGGTCCTATGACCATCTTTTGCATTCTCCTGTTCTTTGGAGACGCATATTTGCGCATCAAATTGTTCGTTTCTATTTGCCCATCTACGAAAATATCCCACCAACCAAAGAGGTGATAGGCCGGAACATCCATGTTCGTATATCTGCTAAGCGTACCATTTGGATCTCCTTCTCCAGTGGTAGCGTTGAGCATCGCCCGACTCGCATCCATATCTGCCCTGCCTCTGCAATTTGGATAGTATCCAGCCACATCAAGACTGCCGTCGGCTTTTGGATACCGCCGCGAAACGAAATGATCAATGGCCTCATTTGCAGCATCAAATTTATTGTTGCTTTTATAGTCCCAGGATGTATGCAGCGTATTGTGCACTCCTTCTGGATTGCCTAATGCCTCGTCCAAATCGCGGAAGTAATTGCCTCCACCGGTCATACAGGTATCACAGTCATCTTCCACACCAGTGAAAATCTGTCCCTTAACCCATCCCGTTACAATTCTGTCTCTAAATACTCCATTATGATAACCGGTATACTCGAAGTGTTCGTTCGTTGCAACAATAGGCAAGAGGCATTTCAATCCCGGTCTCATTGTGTCAATCTTGTGGGCAGCAGCTTCCTGGTACTGCGTGTTTCCCAAAGCAGATGCTCCAAAGGTTCCTATATTTGGCGTAGCCACTGCAAACGTATCTGGAACACCATCAAAATTGTAGTCGTAAACCCGTGTTAAGCTGTTGTTCTTTACAGTATCCAGGTCTCCATCCAGATCAATATCGTACACTATGGGCGTGGCTTTCAGCCAAACCATTGAACTGTCAAATTTGTATTCGTCCGCGATGTAGCGAATGCTATTGTATCCATCTTCATGGTTGTTCCCGTGCCGGGGATCGATAAGATCAGTTTGACGGTCCAGGACATGCCCCCAGGTCGGGTGATACGGTGTTTTCTTCCAACTATCCGAGTACATCGGCATATACACTCCTTCAGAGGCGTAACGTCCACGCATATCTTGCATGACCGCCGAATACCCCAGTAGCGTCATGAGAGCCATAGCATCTTCACCGGTTTTATCATAAGGCGTTCTGGTGAAAATGATAGGCATTTGATATGGATTCGGATTCTTGATCAGATTCTGCGGGTCGTAGTAATTCCATTTTAATTTGAGCGGATCGGTGCTTAAGGTATCTGGTGGAGTGATCGAGTCATATATAATGATTTGAGTCCCCTTTTTGATGAACTCTATCTGGAATGAGTCAATAATAGGTATAGTGGCAATTATTGTATCCAGAATCAATGTATAACGCAGGCAATCCGAAAGTAGAGGCAGGTATACATCCGTCATTAACTTAATGCTATCCGGCATGGTAAACGGGACTTCCATTATCGTCGCGAACTCCGTAATGTCATCAATCTCACCGTTGTTTGCGCTTCCTTGAGTTTGACCTATACTGCTAAGGGGTAGTGACAAAGCTAGTACGAGCGGTAGTATTTTTATTGGCATGAAAAGGGAGCTGAAAATGGAAGAGTGATGATTCTTCACTACAATGGTACTTATTAAAACCCGCTTAAACAAGAGTGAATACCGTATGCATACATAATATTTATATGATGTATATACGCGGAAAGGTTTAAGAAAAGACTGCTTCGCTATAAAACCGCTTCGCTCTAAGAGGTGAGATCGGCCGCTGGCGCACACTTCAAGAAGTAAGATCATCTCATCCTCTGGCTGGAGGATTTGAATGAAGGCGAACGCCCTGATGCTTAAGAATAGTTAAAAGGTAGTTCAGTGCCGATATCTATATGTATTATTGTAAAGGCATTTCTAATCTAAATAGAAATACACCTGCCATGGCCATTAGAATTCTGATATTTTCTCTCATAGTGCTGGCACTGGATTTATACTTTTTCCAAGCGGTAAAAACACTTACTCAAAACTTATCGCCAGATAAGAAAGTGCTGATAATAGCTGTCTATTGGATCGTTTCTGTATGCTCTCTGGTTTTTGCCCTGTCATTTAGAGTAATTCCAGAGGAAGGAGCCTGGAAAGCTTTTAAGTTATATGGCATGTCTATGGTCGTGATAATTATGATCAGCAAGGTGTTGGGTATTCTGCCACTGATCTTTGACGATATCATTCGTTTGGGCAAATGTATCGGGAATTTCTTCGCCCACGGCGGAGATATTAAAGTGGCTACACAGGGGATTACCCGGGCGAATTTCCTGAGTAAGATGGCGATAATTGTAGCCGCTGTTCCGATGGCGACATTTGTTTATGGAATGGTGAAAGGAGCCTTTGATTACCAGGTCCGAAAAACAAAGTTGAAATTGGCAGGGCTACCAAAGAGTTTTGAAGGACTAAAGATTGTGCAAATATCAGATTTGCACTTGGGTAGCTTTGTTTCTACATCTCCAATAGCTAGAGTTGTTGACATAGTAAATGAGCAGCAGGCAGATTTGATTTTCTTCACAGGCGATCTGGTGAATAACAGGGCCGTTGAAGCGGAACCATTTATTGATCTGCTTAAAGCTGTAGCCGCGCCTATGGGTGTGTATTCAATACTGGGCAATCATGACTATGGGGATTATGTGGAATGGCCCAGTTCAGAAGCCAAAAAGAGCAACTTGCAGAGATTGGTGGATATTCATGGTGAAATCGGTTGGAAAATTCTTCTCAATGAAAACGTGATTTTGGAAAAAGATGGGGACAAACTCGCAATCCTGGGAATCGAGAATTGGGGGACCATGCTGCGCTTTCGAAAATATGGAGATTTGAGCAAGGCTTATCAGGGAACTGAGGATGTTCAGACCAAATTATTGCTCTCTCATGACCCATCTCACTGGCGGGGACAAGTCACCCAGGAGTACAAGGATATCGATTGTACCTTTTCAGGCCATACGCATGGTATGCAATTCGGAATTGAGATTCCAGGATTTAAGTGGAGTCCGGTTCAGTACGTTTACAAGCAATGGGCGGGGCTCTATGAAGAGGGAGGCCAACAGATCTATGTGAATCGAGGTTTAGGGTGCCTTGGATACATGGGAAGAGTAGGTATCTTGCCGGAGATCTCGGTATTTGAGTTGGAATCGGCCTAGAATTTCTCTTCTATCCCTAATCCAAACAGGGCAAAGTCGTATTTCACCGGATCATCAGCGTCAAATTCGCGCATTGCTCCTGTCAGCTCAGAAACAGCCCTCCAATCATTTTGTTTTCTATTTAATAGGCCTAACTTTCTTGACACTCTCCCGGTGTGTACGTCAAGAGGTAAGTGTAATACTGAAGGACTAATAGTGTTCCATATACCAAAATCGACACCTCGGTCATCTCGACGAACCATCCACCGCAAAAACATATTGATTCGTTTGGCAGATGAACCCTTTACTGGGTCTGAAATATGCTTCGTGGTTCTGGATTCATGGGAAATAGAAAAGAACACTTTTTTAAAAGCTGAAATGGAGGCTTGTATGTCGCCTCCATGGTCTTTAATTAAAGTATTAAATAAACCTTCTAACCCATTGTAATTCAAGTATATATTTCTAAGACTATTTACGAAACAGTGCACGTCAGTTTCGTTGAAAGTGCGGTGCTTAAAACCCTTCAGTTTAGTATCTGAATTCATGACGAAATCATAGGGACTGTCACCCATAAGTTTCATCAGTTTGTTGCCATTTCTAATTATTACATCTCTCCTTCCCCAAGCGATAATTGCCACGAAAAAGGCACATATCTCGATATCTTCCTTCAGGCTGAACCGATGCGGAATTGAAATAGGGTCTCGGGGAATAAACTCAGGAGTATTGTATTGTAAGTACTTTTCATCCAAAAAAGTCTTCAGTTCCTCATTAGGCATTTCTTTTGTCATATAGCATTTAACTTACAAATGTCAGTAACTTCATGGCCTTTTATCACGTAGGTACATTATATTTGCGATTATTATTATTGCTGTTATTATCATCTGATTCCATGATACTCACATCGACCTGTACACAAGAACATGATCACTAGGGCGCTTTATTCATTATTATTGCTTCTTCTTCTTCTTAGCGTATTTAGCGATGAAGTCTTTTCTCAAAACGGGAATAAAGATGAGAAAAAGTTAAACAGGGAAGCTGAAGAGTACTTTGAAGATGGGGACTATAACAGGGCCTTGCCTCTTTATCTTGAGTTATATGCAGCGCATCCCGAGAACCCTATGTATAATTTTTGCTTAGGTGTATCCTACCTGGCTCTTGCTCCTAATAGAACGAAGAAGATCTCTAAAGAAAGGGCAATACCATACCTGGAATTTTCTAAGCAGACATTACAACTGATCGACACCGACTACTACCTCGGATTGGCGTATCACCTAAATTACCAATGGGATAAAGCTGTTATTCAATATCAGGATTACCTTGATGCTCTGGCTATGTATGAACCTTACTATTTGACCCCATTATTGCAGAAGAAAGAGGAGTTCAGACGGATAGAGAGGCAGATTGAAATGTGCCATAGCGGAAAGTTGCTGATGCAGGATACTACCAATATCATATTCGAGAATTTAGGCTCCAAAGTGAATTCCAGCTATCCGGATTACGCTCCAGCCATTTCCGCAGATAATGAAGTGCTCATATTTACTTCAAGAAGACCACCTTTAAATGGTAAAGGCAAGATGGATGAGGACTACTTGTACTATGAGGATATCTTTATCACCTATAAGAAGAATGGTCAATGGGTAGACGCAATTCCTATTAGTCAGAATATCAACACAAAAAAGCACAATGCAAGTATTGGGTTTTCGGCTGACGCCCAAACCTTATTTGTTTATGAGGACGGAGATATATATATGTCTGAATTAGATGGCGAGATGTGGACAGTACCAAGAAAGTTAGGTAAAGCCATCAATACTCCTGCTTGGGAGACCCACATTACGATGACCTCGGCACAGAATACAATATACTTTGTAAGCGATAGAAAAGGCGGATATGGGGGCCGGGATATCTACAAGGCGTATCGCATGAAAGATGGTTCGTGGGGGCGTGTTGAAAACCTTGGGCCGACGGTAAATACACCTTATGACGAGGATGCACCCTTTATACATCCTGATGAACGCCATTTGTTTTTCAGCTCCAATGGACACAATAGTATGGGTGGATTTGATGTATTCTATACTAAATTGCAAGAGGGTAAATGGAGCGATCCGGTAAATATGGGTTATCCAATCAATACTCCAGGCGATGATATCTACTTTACTGTTTCATCCAATGGTAAAACCGGTTATTTATCGACCATTAGAGAAGAGGGGCTGGGCGGTAAAGATATTTTCATTGCTCGGATGCCGGATACAGGCCAGGTTGCAGTCACCGTAATACGAGGATGGATAAAGGGAATGGATAATAAGGCTTTGACTGCAGAGTTTATAGTGACTGATAAAAACACGAACGAGCTCATAGGCCGTTATAGGTCCAATTCGGTTTCAGGTAAGTATTTGTTGACGTTGCCGCCAGGCAGGGATTATAATGTGGTAATTATAGCGGATGAATATGTTCGTCATTCTGAATCCATTTCAATCCCAGAGCAGGATCGTTTTTACGATCTTTTTCAGGAGATCCAACTAACACATGTAACCAGGCAAGAATCAGATGAAACGGATTCCGTGATCGGGCAGCAGGTTGTAGTTCGAAATGCCTTTTTTGACATTGACTCTGTGGTTGCCGTGGCCGATAGGGCGTTGAAGGCGGTGGATGAAAAGGAACTCGCTTATTCGTATTTTCTGGGCGATTTGGAAAAGTCAAGCCCTGAAGAGCGCAAAGTCTTGTCTGATGAGGTCGAGCCAATTATAGGCGTTGGGACTAAGGTTGCGGAATATAAGCCGACTATACACGTTCATATAACGGAAACTGCAACGAATGATGATCTGGAGAGGTACATACTTGGTTATGACACGGTTTATGCCACATCTATTGCCACATCTACGAAAATTGATGCTGATAAACTGGCCCAGGCGGACCTCAAATTGGAGGAGGCTTATTATGTCTCCCGGGAAATGTTAGAGTCTGCAGAATACAACCCGGAAGAGTACTTTACTTCCAAGGGTTTAAAGGAAGGTGTTGAGGAGTTATTCAAGGACGATACAACAAGTGAAGAGTCAGGAGAAGGGTTAGTGATGAATGAGGTGGAGACCATCACGGATGAAACCATTACAGAATCGAAGCAACCTGATGTGGCAGTGGCTGAGGTTAATATTACCGACCTCAACAATGAGAACTCAACACTCTTGTTAGTTTATTTTGATCTGGGCAGCAGCAAACTGACCAGCACTTCAAGAGCGGACCTGGATAAATTAATTGCCCTTCTCAAACAGAACGCTGCTATAGCTGTTGGAATCTCAGGCCACACATGTAATATTGGAGAGGCAGCCTATAACATTATGCTCTCAAAACAGAGGGCTCAAGCTGTTAAGTCATATATTGTAGAGAAAGACATTGCTGGCAACAGGTTGAAAGAGGAAGGGTATGGTGCTGCAAGGCCAATGGCCAGCAACGATACAAGGGAAGGACGTAAATTGAACCGACGGACAGAAGTACAGTTGTTTGATGCTGCTGGCAAACCAATTGATGCTGAGATCAGTTTCGCGGAACGAGGAACTGATAATAATCTAGCAATCTCTGAAGCGTCTGTTTGCAAGGGTGTGAAAGATAGAGTGCCCATAGAGCCTGGAGTGTCTTTCAGCAGTTCTGTAAAACGGCTCTACTACTTTACAAGGGTTACCTCATCAGACACACTACAAGGCAAGATCACCCACGCGTGGTACTATAAGGACCGGAAGATCGATGAGATTTCACTGTCCTACACAGGGCCTCATTGGAGAACTTACAGTGCTAAACGAATCGAGGACACTTGGACGGGAGAATGGAGAGTTGAAGCGGTAACAGAGAAGGGACAGGTGATCAAGAGTACTTCCTTTACTGTCGAGTAGAATCTTCCCAAACCAAGACGTTGTTGCCCTGAAGGCTAAGCGTATGATGACCATTGAATATCTCTTGAAATGCTTTGCTTAATTCGGCTATCTCCTGGCCCGAGCTCTGAACCGACGCATTGAATACCAAAATTCCTCCCGGATTTAGAAGTGTTTTGAGCGATTCTAAAAAGGACTTCTCATAGAATTGGCCTGGAACTTTATCGTCGTCAAAAAGATCAACGGCAATAAGGTCAAGCTTTTCTTCACAGGTCTGCACATAAGTGGTTGCATCCATCTCCACCACTGAAACATTATCGAGCTCACCCAATTCAAAGTATTCTCTCGCTATTGCAATTACCTCAGCATCAATTTCTACTCCCACGATCTGAGGTTCGTTCAGCCTTTCATTGAGTAATGCCGCCACACTTCCTGCACCGTATCCAAGTATGAGCGCGGATTTTATGGGACGGCCACCAATCTTCAAATGGTCAAATGCCAGTTGAAATACACGCTTGAGGGTGCCGAATGAGAAATTGACCGTTTTGGCATCCAGAACATAACCTCCTTCATAGTATTTGACGTCAAGTACAGGGTTGAATTTTGAACTCCTCGAGTCCACAAGTGTGTCAAATAAGAAGCTGAGAAGGTATTGAAGCTTAGTGCGTTTTGGAACACCCATGTCCTAGCTCGCAATAATTCCATCCTTGATCGTGAGCTTTCTATCCGACATATTTGCCAGCTCTTCGTTATGAGTGGCGATGAGGAACGTTTGCTGATACTTGTCACGCAATGAGAAAAAGAGCTCGTGAAGTTCTTTGGAATTCGCCGAATCCAGATTGCCAGAGGGCTCATCAGCGAAAACGACAGCCGGCTGATTGATAAGTGCTCTTGCAACAGCAACACGCTGTTGCTCCCCACCTGATAACTCACTGGGCTTGTGGCTTGCCCTGTCGCTCATTGCCAGAAAGTCCAGGAGTTCCATGGCTTTCTCCTCTGCATCAGATTTTGATAATTTCGCAATGAAAGCAGGAATGCACACATTTTCGAGCGCGGTAAACTCTGGAAGCAAATGATGAAATTGAAAAATGAAACCTATGTGATCGTTTCTAAATTTGGCCAGGCGGCTCCTGCTAAGTCCTCCAACTTCAATTTCATTCACTTTCAGTGTTCCTGAATCAGCCTTATCAAGGGTTCCTGCTATCTGAAGAAAGGTGGTCTTCCCGGCGCCTGATGCCCCGACAAGAGAGACGATCTCGCCTGGCTTGATGTTGATGTTCACACCATTCAAAACCTGGAGGGAACCGTAAGATTTTACAATATTGGTAGCCTGGATCATTTGAACAAATCTAGGAAGGCGAAGATAATAATGTTTCTAGACCTCTGCGATCAATCGGCATTTGATGACCTCATCAAATAGGTTACATTTGCCAAGAGGGTGGTAATGGCGAGATGTCATCAATATTATCAGGCAGATACTGGATGCCTTGGTTGTATAGAGGATTATGAATTTTGGTATTCCCAATAGCTAGAATCTAGCATCACCAGGAACCAATGACGAGATTTATTAAACTACTTTTACACTCTAATTATTAAGACAAACATTAATTACCAACAATGAACATACACGAGTATCAAGCAAAGGAAATCCTGGCCAGCCACGGAGTGAGAATTCAACGGGGCATAACCGTAGATACAGCAGAAGCCGCAGTGGATGCGGCCAAGAAGTTGAATGAGGATACAGGGACTGAATGGTGGGTGGTGAAAGCTCAGATCCACGCTGGTGGTCGAGGTAAGGGAGGGGGCGTAAAACTTGCGAAGTCACTGGACGACGTAAAGAAAATAGCCGGTGAAATTCTAGGCATGCAGCTTATCACCAAGCAAACTGGTCCGGAGGGGAAATTAGTAAGGAAAGTGCTAATTACTGAGGACTGCTATTACCCAGGAGATTCAGAGACAGAAGAGTATTATATGAGCGTATTGCTAAATCGCCAATCAGGACGGAATATGATCATGTATTCACCTGAAGGCGGAATGGACATTGAAAGCGTAGCTGAAAATACACCTGAGCTTATATTCACAGAAGAGATTGATCCTTCTGTCGGATTACAGGGGTTTCAATGCCGAAAAATTGCATATAACCTGGGATTGTCTGGCACTGCATTCAAGGAGATGTGCAAGTTTGTAGTTGCGCTATATAAAGCATATGAAGGATCGGATTCTTCCATGTTTGAGATCAACCCCGTGCTCAAGACATCGGATGATTTAATTATGGCAGTGGACTCCAAGGTTAACCTGGATGACAACGCACTCTACAGGCACAAGGACTATGCTGATATGAGGGATGAAGCGGAAGAAGATCCGTTTGAAGTAGAGGCAGGTGAGTTTGGATTGAACTATGTAAAACTAGATGGGAATGTAGGATGCATGGTAAATGGAGCTGGTCTCGCTATGGCGACTATGGATATCATCAAATTGTCTGGAGGAGATCCAGCTAATTTCCTGGATGTAGGGGGAACTGCTGACGCAGAAACAGTCGAGAACGGATTTAGAATCATTCTCAAAGACCCGAAAGTGAAAGCCATACTGATCAATATTTTTGGTGGAATTGTGCGCTGTGATAAAGTGGCAGAAGGAGTAGTAGCAGCATATAAGAACATTGGAGAGATCAATGTGCCTATTATCGTTAGGCTTCAGGGAACCAACGCCGAAGAAGCAAAGAAGATCATTGATGAATCAGGGCTGGAAGTACTTTCTGCCGTATTGTTACAAGAAGCTGCTGATAAGGTGAGTGAAGTACTTAACTAAGTATTTCCGAATACATGAAGAAGATACTGGTTGCGAATAGAGGAGAGATTGCGTTACGCGTGATGCGTTCTGCCAGAGAAATGGGTATCAAAACTGTAGCAGTATATTCTACCGTGGACCGTCATTCTCCTCACGTTGCTTACGCTGATGAGTCCGTATGTATTGGGGTAGGGCCATCGGCTGAGTCCTATCTCAGGGCAGATGAAATCCTTAAAATTTGTCGGAGGTTAAAGGTAGATGGTATCCACCCCGGCTATGGATTCTTATCTGAAAACGCAAAATTCGCCAGGCAGGTAAAAGCTGCAGGAATCATCTTTATAGGTCCTACGCCCAAAGCGATTGAGGTAATGGGTAACAAGCTGGCTGCGAAGGAGGCAGTGAAGAAGTATGACATCGCCATGGTTCCGGGAACTGATAAAGCTATTAACAGTCCGAAAATGGCATTGAAGGCAGCTGAAGAAATTGGCTATCCTATCCTAATAAAGGCATCTGCTGGTGGGGGGGGGAAGGGAATGCGTGTTGTCGAAAAGAAGAAGGATATTGAGGAGCAGATGAAATTGGCGGTTAGTGAAGCCGCTTCGGCTTTCGGAGATGGATCGGTGTTTATTGAGAAATACGTGCACTCTCCTCGCCATATTGAAATTCAGATCCTTGCCGACAAGCATGGTAACGTGGTGCATCTTTTTGAACGCGAATGTTCAATTCAACGACGGCACCAGAAGGTAATTGAAGAAGCGCCTTCAGCTGTGCTAACGGATGAATTGCGTGACGAGATGGGGCGCACAGCAATCAAGGTTGCAAAGTCATGTCGTTACGTTGGAGCAGGCACGGTTGAGTTTCTGTACGATCAGGGGGATTTTTACTTTTTAGAAATGAATACGCGCTTGCAAGTGGAACATCCGGTCACTGAAATGATAGTTGGGGTAGACCTGGTGAAAGAACAAATCCGAATCGCAAGAGGAGACAAGCTGCGATTTAAGCAGGAAGACCTGTCCATAAATGGTCATGCTATAGAAGCACGTGTCTATGCAGAGGATTCATATAACAACTTCATGCCTAATATCGGAAGACTGGAAAGATACAAGCCCCCGCATGGACCGGGTGTACGTGTTGATGATGGATACGAAGAGGGCATGGATATCCCAATTTACTATGATTCTATGATCTCCAAGCTAATTGTGCATGCCAATGATAGGAATGAGGCCATGAAAAAATTGGAACTGGCGATTGATGATTACCAAATATTGGGGCTGGAAACTACCTTGCCCTTTTGCAAATTCGTTCTTGGACATAAAGCTTTTAAGAGTGGCGATTTTAATACCCATTTTGTGGCGGATCATTTCTCCGCTGAAAAGTTAAAGAAGGGAGCAGACGCTGACACCCTGGAAATAGCGGCATTACTGGCTGCAAGGTTGGTGCACGCTGAACGGGGGAGGGCATCCTCTCAAAATGGTGGACTGGGAAAACGGTCAGCGTGGAAAGAAAACCGACTGTCTGAACAATAAACGTATCTGCTACGGAGTATTTATTCTGGAGATAACATTAAAACAGTTCATTCCGTATACGCCAGATATGTTCATCAGGTGGAACGGTTGTTGCCGGATACAAGCATGATGAAGTATTTAGCTATTATATTACTGCTTTTTGCAATTGTTCTCAACGAGGCTCACGCTCAGATAACCCAGGGGTTTACTGTAAAGGCCATCGTGGTTGACGGTGACACCATCCTCATGGAAAATTTACCCCAGATCATAATCAAGGACCGGCGTACATTTAAAAGTAAAAGACATGCTGTACGATACAACCGCCTGGTAAGAAATGTCAAGAAGGTGTATCCGTATTCCCAACTCGCCGCATCCTTACTGAGAAAGTACAATGATACCCTTATGGCCACAACTGATAAGCGGGAGCAGAGGAAAATCATGAAGCAGGCGGAGAAAGAGCTTTGGGATAGGTACGGTGACGAATTGAAGAAGATGACCGTGAGCCAGGGCTTGATTTTGATCAAGTTAATTGACAGAGAAACCGGGTCAACATCCTATGAACTGGTACAAGAGCTGAGAGGGCGGTTCACAGCATTTATATTCCAGGGCCTTGCACGCCTGTTCCACCTCAATCTTAAAGCCTCTTACAACGACGACGGTGAAGATCAGCGGATTGAGGATATCGTGCTGCTCATAGAGCAGGGGGATATCTAAATTCTTAGGATTGAAATCTAGCTGCTACTACAATTTCTTTTGAGCCTCTTTCGTATGTGTAGAATCCTTGTCCCGACTTCACACCCAGGTTACCGGCATTAACCAATTCTAGAAGAAGGGGGCTGGGGGCATACTTGTCATTGCTCAGTCCTTCATGCAATACTTCCATTATTGAAAGGCAGACATCCAAACCTATGAAATCTGCCAGGTGTAGCGGCCCCATGGGATGCGCCATGCCGATCTTCATTACATCGTCAATCTCAGCAACTCCTGCAACCCCTTCATCCAGGGATATGATGGCCTCATTGATCATGGGCATCAAGATTCTATTGGCCACAAATCCTGGGAAATCATTGACCTCCACTGGAAATTTCCCCAGATCTCTTGATAGCTCCATTACCAGCTTCGTAGTGCCGGCACTCGTTTCCCTCCCGTTGATAACCTCAACCAATCTCATTACCGGAACCGGATTCATGAAGTGCATTCCAATCACCTTGCCCGGGCGATTCGTAACAGCAGCAATCTTAGATATAGGAATTGATGAAGTATTGCTTGCAAGTATAGTATCCTCACCACAAATATCATCCAGCTCCTTAAATATACCGAGCTTAATATCTTCGTTTTCTGTTGCGGCCTCTACCACCAGATCAGATTCAGCCCCCGCACTCAGTTCTGTATGCGTTGTAATGTTATTTAACGTAGCATCCCGGTCAGTCTCACTAATTTTATCCTTAGCCACCATCCGGTCGAGATTCCTGGCGATCGTTGAGAGCGCCTTGTCCAGCTGGTCCTGGGAGATGTCTATCAATCGCACCTCATAATTCGTTTGAGCAAAAACGTGTGCAATCCCGTTTCCCATGGTACCTGATCCTATTACTGCAATTTTTTTCATGATATGGTTTGGGGCGAAGATAGATAAATCAAGAAAATTTGAGGTTGTGGCTTACTGCCCGCGCCTGCGGAGGACAGTTAGCACCGTGTAAATGATAATCTTGAAGTCGACGATGAGCGACATGTTTTCAATGTAGATAAGATCGTATTTCAACCGCTGAATCATCTCATCTACATTTTCAGCATAGCCATATTTAACCTGCCCCCAGGAGGTGATACCGGGTTTCACTTTCTGCAAGTGCACGTAGTGTGGAGATCGTTCCACAATTTGATCAATGTAATATTGCCGCTCCGGCCTCGGGCCGACCAGCGACATCTCCCCTTTAAGTACATTCAAAAACTGAGGAATCTCATCAAGTCGAATTTTTCTCATGAAGCTCCCGAAAGGAGTGACACGTGGGTCATTTTCACTTGACAGCGCTGGTCCTGAATTCTCTGCATCCATTCTCATAGACCTAAATTTGACGATATTAAAAGGTTTCCCATGAATGCCAATCCTTTCATGAGTATAGAACACAGGGCCTTCAGAAGTGAACTTAACACAGCAAGCAGTAAGCAGGAATACCGGTGATCCCAGAACCAAAACAAAGATGGAAACCAAGATGTCTATTGCCTGCTTGGCATAAAGCTGCCATACGGGCATGATATCGTGTGACACTTCTATTAATGGTGTTCCGTAGATAGCGCTCATCTTAACCGAGCCAGATAGGATGTCGTACATGTCAGGGGTGATCTTCACCCTTACGTTTCGCCGCTCCAGTTGTGTTAGAATCGTCTTGATATTCCCGTGTTCCGAAGTTTCTATCGCCAGGATCACCTCTTCAATATCATGCTCATCAATTACATCCAAAATATTATCAGTGCCGCCTAAGTGAGGTAAATGCTCTCTCAGGGAGGAACCATTATTCCCGTTGATGTGAACAAATCCAATAAATTTATTTCCCGCAGAACGCACTGCAGCTTCCATCTCAGCGAAAGTTTCAAAGGCCTTGTCATTGCTGCCTACCAGTAGGGTTGGAAAGCCAATTACCCGGTTGTGGATCTTTCCAGCGGCAATGGTGGTAAGGAACAGGCGAGGAATGAAAGTCAGTAAGAAATGGAAGGATAAAAGGGCCAGGAATGTCTTATAATACTGCTTATAAGAAGCCACCTCGTCATCGAGCAAGAGTGTAAAGAAGATGATTAGAACACCGATGAAAGAGATCAATAGCGTTTGCCCCAGCTCGAGCAACCTCGATTTTCTGTAGATGTTCTTGTAAGTACCCGTGATTAGGTACAGGGTTACCCAAAATAGAGGAACTGCAATGACGCCAAACACGAAACGGTCTCCAAACTCAAGTGCGGTATGTTCAATATTGAGTTTTCGATAGCTGTAGAAAACTGCCCATGCAAGACCTGAGGAGAACAAATCGGCCAGAAGATACTTCAGCGTCTGCAGTTTTCTGTTCATCATTGGTAAATCAGTTTAATGTTGTCAAGAAGAACTCTATTTACAGGTACCGTCGGGTCGTACGTGCACGTGAAGTAGATTTCAAAACTGAGTGCATCTACATGCGATTGTAGATATGGTGTAAGATCAATGTAGATCTTATTCCAATCACCAGAGGGGAATATGTTAAAAAATGGAGACAGTGATTCGGCACCCTGCGTGGTCTTCTTAATCGCACCAATGGAAAATTCAATCGTCGAGGCGTAGTTAAGCTCTATAAAGACCGGCAACCCAAGAGGCAAAACAAATTGCTTTCCATTTGTCGCTCCGATGTAATAATCATTGGTTGCATCTACGTGTATAACTCCCGATTTACTTCCCATTGCAGGTAGTGACGTGACCGACTCTACAGTTATGTCAGTGTCACTAATCGATAGTTTCTGTAATGTGCTTCCGATTTCAAAGTCCTCCAACCATTCAAATGTGATGTCTGAATAGTAATTAACTTTGGGAGATATGCTCACCGTAGACCCCGGTACAAGGGTTTCTGTGGATACTGCACCATCGATGAAATTGTATATGTCCCTTGTTGAAGAGATGCCGTTGACCTTGATTCCGGGAAGTAGATGAACTTCTTGAGACCCGCTAGCGATAACGGGGATAACTGCGGGCAGCTCATACGCTCCCACGTCCTGGTCGCCGACCAATACCCAAACATCTGAAATATTGTGATCGTCAGTACCTTCCGTGGCATAATCTGTTTGAAGATTAAATGCGGTTACAGAAATATATGCTGGTACTTCAACAGCAGGGTCAGCTGATTCACATCCTATATTTAGGATGACTGCTGACAGCAGTGCTATTGTTAGTGCGGAGTGGTTTATTTTATGACCTAACAACAATGGTAGTCCAGATAATGAGTGGAAAACGGACGCCACAGCCTATTATTGTGTGGGGAAATAAATTTAAAACGATCCCTATAAGGCATTTTTCGTTATAGACATTTTATCCAGAATTTGGTGCGCAACGTCTAGCGCGTTATACCCATCGTCAATGGTGACCAAAGGGGTGGTGTCCTCATTGATAGAACGGGCAAGGCATTCAAGTTCTAACCTGATTGAATTGACAGTTTTGATTTCTGGTTTTTCAAAATACAGTTGCTTCCTGGTGCCGTTGCTCCCGACATCGATTATCACTGCATAAGGATCCTCCTCACTTTGCGCGGAAGCATCTTTGATTTTTACAAGGTTGACTTCTTTTTCCAGAAAATCGACAGTGATATAGGTATCTTTTTGAAAAAATCTCGATTTACGCATGCGTTTCAAGGAAATTCTGCTGGCTGTTAGATTGGCCACACACCCATTGTCGAATTCGATTCTGGCATTTGCAATGTCAGGGGTTTCGCTAACAACAGCAACTCCGCTAGCGTTGATATTCTTGATATTTGATTTGACTACACTAAGCACAATGTCAATATCATGAATCATCAGATCCAGGACCACCGGCACATCTGTCCCTCTTGGGTTAAATTGAGCCAGGCGGTGCGTTTCAATGAACATTGGACTTGAACAAAATGGTGCTGCAGCTATAAATGCAGGGTTAAATCGCTCAACATGTCCCACCTGAACCTTTACATCCGCTTCCTTTACTAGTTCTTTCAGCTCCCTGGCTTCTGCCAACGTATTGGTAACCGGTTTTTCTATAAATACATGCTTGGACTTAGCCAGGGCTTTAACCGCGCACTCGTAGTGTGAAATAGTAGGTGTTACAATATCTACGACATCGACATTGTCTATCAGTTCCTCTACAGTTTTATACTTCGTAACACCCAGCTCATCTTTTATTACATCGGCATTCTCATTATTGTGATCATAAAATCCCTCTAAATTATAATCGCTAATTTCCTTGAGCTGCTGAATGTGGATTCTTCCCAGGTGCCCAGCTCCAATTACGCCGATTTTTAACATGTTGTGAATATCAAAGTGTCATTGAGAATAAAGCTAGTCAAAAGTACAAATACTCTATCAAGGATAATGGCGGATTCAGGTGAATTGTTAAAATCTCGATACAATTGTTCGTATTTCATAAACTGATGATCTTCTTTATTTGATACTTTTGGTCATATATTTTAGCGGTCAGTGGTAGACACCTACAAATACAAAGGATTAAGAAGAAAGCTGGTGGATTGTATCCGCCTAAAGGGTATTGAAGATGAGCGTGTTCTTTCAGCTATCGATACGGTACCCCGACATCTTTTCATTGATAATGCCTTTGAGAAGTTTGCATATCAGGATAAGCCATTTCCAATTGGATCAGGGCAAACGATTTCCCAGCCTTATACGGTGGCTTTTCAAACTGAACTGCTGAATATTGAGAGGGGGGACAAGGTGCTTGAAATTGGTACAGGGTCGGGGTATCAAGCCAGTGTTTTATTGGAGATGGGGGCGAAGGTATTCACCATTGAGCGACACAAATCACTCTATAACGAAGTCAGGGAGTTCTTGCCAACTTTGGGTTATAGGCCGAAGTTCTTTCATGGAGATGGATACCAAGGCCTTCCCAGCTTTGCTCCTTTCGACAAGATTCTTGTAACCGCAGGAGCACCCTACGTTCCTGAGGCCTTAAAAGAACAATTAAAACCAGGTGGATTGATGGTTATTCCGGTAGGGGATATGAAAAATCAAGTTATGACCACAGTGAAAAAGCAAAATGATTCAAAGGTCCAGATTACAGAGCATGGTGATTTTGTCTTCGTGCCACTCCTGGATAATAAGGCATGGGGTTAATTAACAGTATATTATTAACACCAAATCACGCAAAATCCAAATACCTGGCCCTATTGGTTAGTCCCCAGGAATTTCACTTGTTACTAATTTAGTTGTTATGTTTCTTAAATAAGACTAATATTGAAACATTAGAAATTAATGATTGTCATTAGCATAAAATTCGAACAATGAGAACAATTCTTCTACTATTTACTTTAGCTATTATAGGTTCATCGTGCCGGACAGTACCTTATTATACCACTGTTAAGAAAATGACACAAATTAGAACGGGGATGAAGCTAGATGCAGTTAATTCTACATTGGGCATTAGTCCACATGACTATTATCTTGATGTAAATAATGGCAAAAAGATAATGGTGTATAAATATAAGCACCGTTATCATAAAGTCCTTAAAATGGAGGTGTCTAAAGAGCGTGGCTTGGCAGGTGGCTCGCCAAGATTTAGGAAAGCGAATAATGCCTACTTTGTATTTGACCAAAATTCCGGAAAGCTGGATGGGTTTATTACAGACTTAGGCAGGAAACAAGGAGAGGAGATACTAAAAGATGAGAACTATCTTCGATTGTTTCTTGATGACCCAGAAAAAATGAGGGGTTTGACATCGAAATCCAGCAAGAAGAGTTCGCCCAGTAGTGGAGGGAAGGGTGGTTTCTTTAAAAAGTTTCTAAAATAAAAAATGTGTTGTTGATTGCATAAGCAGAATGAATCCAACCCGGGGAAAATACTAAAACATTTAAAAATGAAGAAAAATACACACTTTGCATTACTATCTGTAATTATTAGCATCATGTTTGTTTCTTGTGCCACGATACCACAATTTACAACAGTTGAGAAATTAACATCTCTTAAGCCTGGAATGAAAAAGGATAAGGTAATAGAGTTGTTAGGGATTTATCCTTGGGATGTATACGCTATGCAAGCTGATGCATGTGAAGCATATTTGTATAGGTACAAGCACCCAGCTCATAAAATATTGTTCTTTGAGGAAAGCAAAGAATCTGGACTCACACGGGGAGGGCAAAATTATACTGGAAAGGAATATGCAAAAGTGATATTTAGGGACAATAAGTTAGAAACGGTATTTAGCGATAATGGAGGTAAAGATTATCAGCCCCTTGTTTTTGCAATGGAAGATATGAAAGATGCTTGTGATAATTTAGAAGGCCTGATTGTTGATGGCTGTACTGATCCAAACTCTATAAACTATGATCCAGATGCCAATATGGATGATGGCTCTTGTGAGTATTGTGAGTGTGGCTATATCCTAAATCCAGAGCGAGAGGTAAATCCCAATTGCGCCCCTTGTATTCCTTCTGAGGAAACCAAGAGAGCAAATGAAAAGGAGTGCGATAATTGTGATATTATTGAAAGGGTCATTGAACAGGGGAATTCTTCGCTTGATATAAGGTTAAATGTTGGTGGACATCAGGAGCGGGAAGGAAGCATAGAAAAAGCCAAAAGGAGAAAATAGCCTATTTAACATAAGAGGCATAGAATTATTCCCAGATAAGTAACTAAATTAGTTGTTGCCCGTATAGTGTGGCATGCAAAAACTAATTTTCCTGATCACCATAGCGGCTGTTAGTTTCTCGTCTTGCCGTGTCATACCATACTACACAACGGTAGATAAGATGGTAGGCATCAATCCTGGAATGAAACTGGATGCGGTTAGCGCAACACTGGGTGTTAATCCGCATGGCTATTATCTGGATGTCAATAATGGCAAAAAAATAGTGGTGTATAAATATAAGCACCGTTATCATAAAGTCCTTAAAATAGAGGTACCTACTGAGCATGGTTTGGCAGGTGGTTCCCCAAGATTTAGGAAACCGAGCAATGCCTACTTTGTGTTTGATCAATATTCCGGCAAACTGGAAGGCTATATTACAGATTTAGGAAGAAAAAGTGGAGAGGATTTGTTAATGGAAGAGAGCTATCTGCGGCTGTTTCTAAATAATCCGGGTAAAATGAGGAAGTTAAAATCCGGATCTGCCAAAAGTAAATCTGGATTAAGGTCCTCTTTGAAAAAGTAGGCCGGTAAAGCAAAACGAAGTAAATCCAAAAGTTCATCTATAGAAAAATCCGTAAAGGCTAATCGCACAAAGGGAGCTTC
>JYMV01020426.1_pt1 | contig 43088 bp, 36 predicted proteins | sample 338911 | NCBI WGS metagenome assembly JYMV01 (sample SAMN03354496, study PRJNA234377) | hydrothermal vent metagenome | biome: Deep sea; feature: Hydrothermal plumes at the Eastern Lau Spreading Center, Western Pacific Ocean; material: Seawater | place: Tonga | collected 2009 | depth 2000 m m | reverse complement strand
CATCTTGATTCTAGATTACTTGAAGAAAGAAAGGGTTCAATTGGGCTGCTTGCTGCAATCCTTGCTTCAGGCGCACAACTTGAAGATGTTAAATCAAGATTTGAACAGTTGGCTATTGAAGAAGGAATCATCGGTGACATTTCAGCAAAGCAGGTCCTCCTAATTAGCATCAAAGAAGGTAACAATAGTGTTTGGGATGAGTGTATATCCCTTAAACAAGGAAACTCTCTGAATGATGCATGTCGCGCTCATGCGTGGGCAAGAACACCTGAAGGAGGGCCTGGCTTATCTCTCAAAAAATTAGAGAAGGGTTTGGATGAGTTGAACTCATGGAGTGAAATTCGTGGAATCGAAATGGATGCTTCCGAGATAAAGTGGGCAATCGTTGAGTCTATGGCAAATGATGGTGAATCTGAAAGTGCTTGTGAACACTTCCCCAGCCTCAATATCAATAATAATCAACAACTTAGAATTGCCTTGAGTCTACTCAATTCTTCTTGCCATGAAAGTGTGGTTGCAAAATTGGAAAAGGTGATTGCCAATGCATCCAATCTAGATTTTTCAATTCTTTTGGGCCATGAAGCAATCCCTGTCAACATTAGATTATCAGTTTCTGAACTACTTGACGTAAGCGGTTCAGCGGACCAAGATACCGAAGAAATGATGCTTGAATTGTACACCTCTACAGGTGACATTAAAGCGCTTACTGGTTTACTTGCAGCACATCCCGATTCTGCTCAAATTAATCCCCACCTAACTTTGGTATCAGCTAGATTAATTGGTGCTGAGAACGACAATGATTTACTGACATGGGCGCGCCTCGCTCGCCGTGAGGCTTTCCTAGTATTATCTGATGTTGAATTGCCAAGTTTTCTTTCACCTGCTGCCTTCGCTCTCACCTCTTTACTTGATGGCGGAATTGCTGACCTTGAACAGGTTAGTTCCTTACTTGACTCTGAGGGACTTCAATCATTCAAACAATGCCGCCGAGCAATGATGGAGGATGGTGATGGACTTGTACCTCAACCACTACTTCTGAAAATGGAAGAAAGTGTATCATCTTCTGAGATGGGAAAAATTGAGAGAATGCTATTCAATCAGTTGATTCTCAATCTTAAATTGAATAGGGCTGACAGTTTATTGCAAATTGCTGAAAGTGATACCCACAATGAAGCTGAAGAAATTATTGAAGAGGTCCTTACAAGTGCTCCTCCAACATATCGACTGATGAGAAATGTGAATGCCCAAGTTCTGGAACACGGGGTTGCTAGTGGTGCTCTAGAGAGATGGTACAAAAACAACAATGCACATTCAATGGAAGCATCAATTGCAACCGGAAGATATGCAGAAAAGGGTGGAAATAGACTTGAAGCTGCAAGGTCCTATCAAACAGCCGCAACCCGCTGTGATAACTTTGAGTTACGTCAAAAATTGAACAAAGAGGCGCTGATATCTTACGCCCACGCAGGGAATTGGCCAGAAGCAATTGAACTGCTGGAATCTGAATCTGGCCTGAAGGCCAACATCACTGATAGATTCAAACTCTACCTCCAAGTGAATGACGAAGCAGATAGAGGTAATCTTGAGAAAGCAAGAAGTACTATTCTTGCAAATGTCGCAGAGTCAACCATAATTGAGAAGAAAAACGACGAGGGTGAGACCTACGAAGTTGAACAAATAACCCACTCCGTAGAGGGATTGAATCTACATCTGACATATCCATCTATTCATCGACTACCTGAGGAACCTTACCGAGGCCGAGTTCTTGCCGCTATTAATAGGGTACAAAAAGGTAGGAAACGTAGGGGGGCTGATATTGAACAGGTCTTCCAAAAGGCGCTAAACCGAAAAGAATTCACTGAAATTTTCAGTGTCGCTAATCGCGCCGCCGATGAAATGGGACCTGAGCATGGTTTACTGATTTACGAACGGGCAATGAATAGTAGCAAGTTCGATGTTGCAGGTCTCAAACGACTTTCAGAAATGCAGAGAACGATGTACTCTAGAACCGAGAATGTGATTCCTGTGCGTCAAAGAATCCACCTCAATAATCTCGCATTGAAACCTTTGGTAGTAGTTGATACCAACCTTTTGGTAGATGCTTTAGCAGAACGAGTTCTTCGTGAACTTGAGATTGAGCGAGAGGTACCAATGCATCTTGATAGTAGACGAGAATTCCACAAGACTCTACTATATCGAAGTCAACAAGGTAGAATTGAGATGTTCATTCCAGCGGCTACAAGAAATGAATTGAGAAACATCGCCGCTATTCCTGGAAGAATGAGAAAAATCTGCGGTGACAGACTAATTGACCCCAAACTGTGGGATGAAAAAATCACAGAAAAATCACTTGTTGCCTTGGCTGACGGAGTGATTACGGAATATAATTCTTGGAATCCCGAAACTGGAGCAAACATCAATGAATTAGTACAGATTAGACGACCAGAATTTGAAACCTTCTTTGTTGATCTGAAGAAAGTGTACTCAGATATTACCGATTCAAAAATTAGTAGAGGGCATTCTCAAGCAAAACGGCAAGAAATTGAGGGTGAAGCACTTTACCCAGAAGCTGGCGATGTAGATATCATGCTGTTTTCAGCCTACCTTGCTGATGAGAGTTTAGAAGGATTCGGCTCTATTCTAGTCGCCTCACGAGACTCTGATTTCACTGTTCCAGCACGGGCTTTGCAAGAGAGATTCGGTTTCGTAACCGTGGATAACGCTCAGGCTCTTTCCCGCTATACTCACTAATTTGTGATTAAACGATACAAGGTTGTTCAATTAATTACTTAGCAATTTAATGTGCTGGCCGACGTTCCATGTCACTGTTATCAAGAAAACTCTCTCTGTAAGGACATGCTCGCCAATCAACCATCAACTAGGTTAGGATTTGAATTAAGAGATTCGCCCAACCGATTCATGATTACAGTAGCCGACTCAATGCTCTTTACTGTCTCAACGCTCTTTCCCGCTGAGAAGTATTTCTTCATCTTGTCCGAATTCTTACTTTTACTCTTCGATATTTTTCGAAGGCGGATAAATGAATTAGCATTGAGAAACATCCTTGCTGTGTGCTTAAACCTGCTATTCAGAAGTTTGCGAGTCAGCCATGAATTTTCTTGCTTGAATCTAGGTGATTTGATAACTGAAATTGGAACTCCTGTCAATCTATTTGTCCAAGTTATATCTTCCTCTCCAGCACCAACAATTGCATCTTTGTAGTCCTCTGGAGTATTGCACTCGGTGGTGGCAATGAACCTTGTACCCATCTGAACACCGTCGTAACCAATCTCAAGTGCCTTGTTGAGTTCTGCCTCACTACCTATCCCACCAGCACATATCAGAGGTAGACCCATATCTGACAATTCATCATACATCTCCTCCATTGTACTCGGACCAAGATGGCCTCCAGCACGATTGTTGACGCAAATTAGTCCATCTACACCACAGTCCTTGCCTTTCTCTGCCCATTTACGGTTGGTTACATCGTGGTAAACCACACCACCGTAGGCATGGACCTTCTCGCAAACCCAATCAGGCTTGCCCAAAGAAGTTACAAAAAATCGAATACCTTCCTCAAGAGCAATATCAATCCAGCCAGACATCTTCTCAAAATATTTCTTGCTACCTTTCTCAATTAATGCATTAAAACCAATTGGTTTATCTGTCAAATTTCGCATCAAGCGTATCCCCTCACGTAGGTCGTGGCCGTGGACATAAGTCATTGAAACTGGTTGCATAATTGCCAAACCACCTCCTTCGGAGGCTGCTGCAACCAACTCAGGATTTGAACAAGGATACATCGCTCCGCAGATAATAGGATGCTCAACACCTGCATGTTTGGTAAACCGAGTACTTACCATGCGCTCACCTAATCAACCAACACGCGGAAGTTCCACTTGAATATCCATTCGGAGACGATTTCACCCGAAGTGTCCCTTCCTGTAGACTTGAGAACACACTCAACAGGTTCTCCAGACTTCATGCTCTTCTCTATGGCGTTACGGGCAGAGGGTACCTCATCACAGGTGAATGTAATACGTCCCTTTGCGATTTTAGTGAATGATGCTTCAGTACCAACGACAAACATTCGTAATTTCTCCGGCATAGCACGCGATATTGCAAAAGGAGCTGCGCCGGTTGCGAGTTCAGCACCCATTCCCTGTACGGCCCAATACATCGTCTTGAACGGATTCTGTGAGCGCCAGCCACCTGGAATTGATGTCGCGCAAATTTCGTTGTTTATACGATCCATCCGAAGACCTGCAAATCTCGCTGTAGGCATTGAGACAAGAGAAAACATCCTGAACTTGATTGCGCCAAGAAGGCTTCTATACTCAGATGCCAATTTATTCTCATCTATTGGCATGGACTACCCCATTAAAGATTTTACAAGCCTACAGTATTGTTCCATTGCATCAACTTCAGAGATCCCATTGACTTTGAACCAAGCCTTGTGCTTAGCGCGATCTTTTATCCCACCTCTAGCCCTGCCTTCACAATCACCATCAGTGGCCTGCTTATACAAAGCATAAAGGCGCAATAATGTGTTATTATCGGGCTTAATGTTCAATCTCCACACTTTCTTCGTTGCACGCTCAAATCTTCTTTTCAAACTCATACTAATCCTTCCATTGCTCCTCCAAGCCGTGGCTTAAGCCACTCCTCAAGAATTGACTTCCTCTCCTCACTATCAACCGCCGATGTGTGGGGTTGAGATACCATCATATGTACTGAAGCTGAATCGTCTAAATGAGATGTGATGAGCTTGTAATGTTGTGTTCCAAGGCGATTATCACGTCTCGCTTGCATCAACAATATCGGAACAGTCGGCATTCCGAAATGTGGTACCTGAGCAGTCGCGTAACGAATTGAGAGGTCGGGGTGGATTCGCTCGTGCTCACGGCGAAGGATTTGCCTCACCCAAGGTTTGAAAGCCCCAAATTGAGGTGGTAAAATTGATTCTACAGCAAGAGGAAATGACGTCGCAGGTGATTCTAGCATCACCCCAGCCAAACGTCCTTCCCACCAACCTTTCGGGTTAGCACCTAACCAGATGCAGATGAACCCTCCAACACTATGGCCATAGAACCACACCCTCTCTGGAAGGTCAGAGCCTAACTCATGTTCTAGTGATTCTAACATGGCCTCAATGTCTTCCGCCACCTTGAGCAATGTCCAGTCCTGCCTACGGTCACAGTCTCCATGTCCTCGAAGATTCAGACCAACAACATTTGCTCCAAGTTCTGCTAGGTGTAATGCTCTAGACTCCACATTACGAAGGGACGAGCCTCGACCGTGTAGAATTACAACAAGGTCATCTTCTCCACCATCAACTTCAAGCAGGTGTGCAGTCTTTACATCGCCACCCCAACCTACGTACCTAAAGGGCGCCCAACGTGGGTCGACCGGTTTTCCTACTACTGGTTCTGGGGTTGTAAATACTAAATGAATCACAACACGGCGGAATAGCAACCAAACAAACACCGGTAATGACAATCCAACCATCACCCAAGCAATTGGATTGGAAGCCCAACTTGGAATAAGCAACATTGCAAGTACTTCTGATGAGAGAATGAATACGAGTAAATCTGGGAAAGTGGGTGTGTATCTGACCTCTGGTTGAACATGAGGTGTTACAAGGCCGTATTGATCTTCTCTAATCAATGTCACATCATCGCCTCCGGATAGTCCATCAGTGGTTTGGGGCCAGATTGAATCTTGGCTGCAAGACTGATTGTTTCTGGGTAGATTCGCTTGAAGAAGAAGCGCGCACTAGCCAACTTGGCATCATAGAATGGTTCTCCCTTTCTCTTGAGGCTGACCTTCGCCATCTTGGCCCACATATAAGCCAGTAGAACATTTCCGAAATAGCGGCAGTAGTCTGTCGCCCCTGCTGCTAAGAAGTGAGGGTCAGCCATTCCTTCGGCAATCATTAGCAAGGTAATCTGTTGGAGCCCCCTGACGCCTTGATGGAGTGGTTTGTTGAACTCGTCCATCTCGGGATTCTCCCGATTCTCCTCAATGAACTCTGTCAGAGGCCACAACAAATGGCGCAGATTCTTCCCGAAGCCCTGAGTAATCTTTCGACCTGCAAGGTCAAGAGCCTGGATTCCGTTAGTCCCTTCCCATATTTTGGATATTCTGACATCGCGGTAATACTGTTCAACTCCGAACTCACTACAGTAACCCGCTCCACCCATTACCTGCATACAGGTGCTGGCAGTCTCGCAAGCGAGGTCTGTGAAGTGGGCTTTGACGATAGGTGTGAATAGCGCTACTAGAGCCTCAGCCGGCTCAGCGATTTCTGGGTCGTCGCTGTGCATCTGATCTAGCAGGATACCAGTCCAGACTGCGAGGGCTCTACAGCCTTCGTTGTTGACCTTGGCTTCAAGGAGCATGCGACGGACATCCGGGTGAACGAGGATGTTGTCGGCCCGCTCGTTAGGGTCACTGGTTCCTTTCAAATCCCGGCCTTGACGACGCTCTCTTGACCAAGCTAGTGCATTCTGGTAAGCAATCTCACCGAGGCCAAGACCCATCATTCCCGTAGCCACACGCTCGCGATTCATCATCTGGAACATGAGCGGCATGCCACCATGTAGTGGCCCAACAAGCCAGCCTACACTTTCGTCGAAATTCATTACGCAAGTCGGGGAAGCATGGATTCCCATCTTCTCCTCACTACCCGAGCAAGTAACACCGTTATTCTCAGATACTAAGTCATGAGAAATACCTTCGACGCTGCCCGATTGCCATTCAACGGGCAGGTACTTTGGAACCAAGAAGAGCGATATCCCTTTGCTACCGTCTGGGCCCCCGGGAGCCTTAGCAAGTACCAGATGGACGATGTTATCGACCATGTCATGCTCGCCGTAGGTGATGAATATCTTAGTGCCAGATATTCGGTATGTTCCGTCATCCTGTGGCTCAGCTTTGGATGATATGATACCGAGATCGGTTCCTGCATGGGGCTCGGTCAGGCACATCGTTCCTGACCATTCTCCAGAAGCGAGGTGGGGTGCGAAGTAGTCAATGAGGTCCTGCCTTCCATTGGATGCTAGGACCTCATAAACACCTATGGAGAGAGCAGGCAGGACACTTAGAGCCATACAAGCGGAGGTACCGAATTCAGCCCAAGTGACTGCTTGAAAGAAAGTTGGGACGCCCATGCCGCCGTGTTCGGGTTTACACGCGGTGGAGAGCCAGCCTTCTTCGATACCTTTTCGATAAGCATCCTTGAACTCCTGCGGCATGGTGATATGACCGTCTTCAAACTTGAGCCCCTCCTTATCGCCTAGTGCGTTGATTGGAAGCCAGACATCTTTGGTATGTGTCGCCCAACCCTCCATCAGCATAGCGAGAAAATCGGCATCAAAGTCCTCAAAACCTAGACCTTCCATTGAGCCTATCGCGTCAAATATCTCATTGAAAAGAAAATCGTACTCACGGACGGGGGGATTCCAGACTACCATATTATCACCTCAATTTCTCAACGGCTTACCGGTTACAAGCATGTGCTCCATTCTTTCCAGCGAGTCTTCGTTACGAGCGAGCCTACCGATGGCTTCCCGCTCCAACTCTAGAACATCCTCTTCAGTGAGAATATCCACCATGTCAGTATCTCCGCCCGAAAGTATCTCAGCTAATGCGTCTGAAACTATCACATCATGCGGCGTCGCTCTACCTGAACGACGCAGGTCAGCAACTGCAAGAGCAAGTGCTGCCTTTCCGGTTCGGCCTGGGAGGTGGAATACGTGAGGTGTGGGTGGCTCATAATCAATTGACAACTCAAGCACAAGTTGCTTTGCATCATTAATTAGTCGCGACCTATTCATTGTAATTCTATCATTATGGGTAAGATAACCGATGTCCTGAGCCTGTTGTGCCGACTTTGCCACCTTTGCAAGACCAATGGTCTCGAATGCGCTAGTCACTGGTCCCATTGGGCCACCAGCTGCATAACCGTTCTGAGCAAGCCGTCCGAGCATCTCCTTACAACCACCCCAAGCCGGAATGATTCCAACTCCAACTTCAACGAGACCGATGTATGACTCTGAATGTGCCTGCACAGCGTCAGAGTGAAGCAACACCTCACATCCACCACCTAGACACATTCCTGTAGATGCTGAAACCACCGGAACCTCGGCGTACTTTAGTGCAGAATACGTCTCTTGACCAAGGGCAATGAACTGCTCAAGTTCCTTCCAAGCGCCTAGGTTGACGGCGAAGAGTGCTAGACCAAGATTGGCACCAGCACAGAAGTTCTGGCCATCGTTTGCAATCAGAATACCCTTCCAATCTTCAGTCTCGGCAAGGTCAACTGCAGAAAGAAGCATCTCCATGCTCATCGGATCCATTGCATTCATCTTAGAGTGATATTCAACAAGTAATACACCATCACCTGCATCCCAAATACTTGCGCTAGGATTCTTTTCGAGAGGAGAACCGCGCCGCTTTAAATCAGCGACTGACAAGGTTTCTGGTGGTCGGTCCAACACAACCCTATCACCGCTTGAAACCAAGTAATTAGGCTCGCCATTGATGACTTCATGGAAGGTTGAACCCTTTGCAAGGAGCAGTAAGGGTGGTACCTCACGACCACTTTCTTCTAACGCTGTGATTAACCAATCAACACCTAGTTGATCTATCATCTCAAAAGGTCCTTTCTTCCAATTGTAGCCTATACGCATTGCTAAGTCAACATCTGCTACTGAATCTGTCACCTCAGGAACGAGGGTTGCGGCGTAAGCCAATGTATCTAGAAGTATTTCACGCACAAACGAGGCACCTTCGTCCGGGTGTTCAAGTAAGCGCCGGAGCCCCTGTTTACCCATTTTAGCTGAAAGGAAGGCTGCCTTTCTTTCGGCTGGAGCGTACTCTCCAGTTACCAAATTTCTCGCCTCCTTTACCCGCTGTCCTTCATCCGTGTTCAGACGATAGAATCCACCCTTGCCTTTGCGCCCAGTATATCCATCAGCAATCATCTGTTGAATCATCTCTCCTCCTTCACCAGCAAACCGGTGAATCGCATCTGAATCGTTCAGATTCGTGAGTAAACTCTCCATGATGTGGGGGATGAGGTCAATACCAACGAGGTCCATCAGGCCAAACACTGCAGTTTTTGGAAGACCTATTGGAAGGCCTAACATAGCGTCAGCTTGCTCTACTGTAAACCCTCTTTGAAGTGTCTCATAAATCGCCCTCTGTACGAAGAATACGCCTAACCTGTTTCCTATGAACCCTGGACGGTCATTGCACATTACCACCTGTTTGCCTAGGCGAACATCAGCGAATTGGGTAAAACGAGACAGAAAATCATCAGATACCTCTGAACCTGAAACAACCTCAAGTAAAGGAAGATATCTTGGTGGATTAAAGAAATGGGTAATTAGAAATCGTGAGGCTAGATTCTGATTCATACCCTCAACTAGGGCTGAGCGAGGTAATGTTGAGGTGTTTGATGAGAGGACTGCTTCGGGATTGAGGTGTGCTGCGAGTTTAGAGTAAACTTGATGCTTAATGTCCAATCGTTCCAATACGACTTCAATTACCCAATCTATTTCAGCCAATTGATGAAGATCATCCTCTAAGTTTCCAACCTTGATTCGAGAGGAATAATCCGGATGCATCAACATTTCAGGGTTAGACTTAGCCATTGATTGAATTGCACTTTGTGCGAAGGCATTCCTGTCCCCACCCTCTTCAATGTCAGGTGGAACAATGTCAAGAAGTAGGACTTCACAACCTGCGTTAGCACAATGGGCAGCAATTCCAGCACCCATTACACCTGAACCGATAACGGCTACACGCTGGATTTCAATCATTCATTCACTCTCCTCAGTCTATTCTCTCCAACACAGTAGCGATACCCTGCCCACCACCAATGCACATAGTGACAAGCGCGGTTTTTGCACCATTTCTCTGCAATAATTGGGCTGCTTTACCAGTAATTCTAGCACCACTAGCACCCAACGGGTGGCCTAGAGCAATTGCTCCACCGTCCAGGTTTACTTTGTCAACATCCAACCCTAACTCTTCGATGACTGCAATTGACTGTGCTGCAAATGCCTCATTCAACTCAACTAAGTCAATGTCATCAAGTTCCAAACCGGCTCGCTTGAGAGCTTTGCGACTCGCTTCAACAGGCCCTATTCCCATCAACTCTGGTTCACAACCTGAAACTGCAGTAGATAGAATACGAGCAAGTGGGGTCAATCCATTGCTCTTAGCAAAGTCTTCGCTACACACTAACATGAAAGCAACCCCATCGGTCAATGGAGATGCCGTACCAGCAGTAACCGTGCCATTCTCGTCGAATGCCGGCCTCAAACCAGAAAGGGTCTCTACATCAGTATCTGCTCGAATACAACCATCAATCTCAACTAACCCATCTTCAGTTTGAATGACTACAATTTCACTCGCTAACGAACCCGCTGCTTGGGCGTTCGCTGCCTTTTGGTGACTCTCGACCGCAAATTCTTCTTGGCGTTCTCTAGAAATATTTCTCTGCTCAGCAAGATTTTCAGCGGTGATTCCCATCGATGTGAAAGCCTCGGGATAATCGGCTACAAGTTCCGGATTGGGCATTGGGTTAAATCCAGTCATTGGTATTCTTGTCATTGATTCAACCCCACCACAAATGAATGCCTCTCCAGCACCCATTGCTATTCTCCCCGTGGCATCGTGAATCGCTTGCATTGATGAACCGCAAAAACGGTTGATGGTAACTCCAGCAACCGAATTAGGTAAACCAGAAAGAAATGTGATCATCCTTGCAAGATTGAAACCTTGCTCACCTTCAGGAAATGCACATCCAACAATAATATCTTCAATCAATTCTGGTTTGATTCCTGTTCTTTCAACCAATTCTTTGACAACAATTGATGCAAGGTCATCTGGTCGCATTCGAGCTAGTCCACCTTTCCTCGCAGGCGTGAATGGGGACCTAACATACCCTACAATTACTGCTGGCATATATTATAATTACTTGATGTAATAATTAAACCGTTGAGTTGTTTAGAATTTACTTGGTTTCATAAGTGACACCAAGTGTTTTAGAACTCACTAGAAAACTAGTAGTTAATTCCCATCACATGTGGTGATGAGCGAATTACCGAACTCAGTGACTGGTCTAGTGATTACGCTGATTGCGGCTCTGGCCGCGACCAGAGCGCTGACTATTGCGCCCACTATTGCGTCCACCGTTGCGTCCACCGTTGCGTCCACTGTTACGTCCACCATTGGATTGGTGATTTGATTTCCCATTCGAGCGCTTGGCACTGAATTTATGATTACTAGGTTGGCGACGACCGCGGCCCCGATTCTGCTGCTTTTTGGGTGCCTTGTCCCCCTTGCGTGACCGGGCATTCTCGGAGTGGAAAGGTTGGTTCTCATCAACTGGGATGTCTTGGCGAATCATCTTCTCAATGCCGCGCAGATACTCGCCTTCACCCTCATCACAGAAAGCAATAGTGATACCCCCTTGGCCTGCACGTCCTGTGCGTCCAATTCGGTGTACATAGACCTCGGGCTCGTTGGGCAAATCCAGATTTATCACATGGCTGATGTCGGAGACATCGATGCCACGGCTCGCCACGTCGGTGGCAACTAGCACCTGAAGGGTGCCTTTGCGGAAACGGCCAAGCGCCTTCTCGCGGGCGCCCTGACTCTTGTTGCCATGAATGGCGAGAGCTTCAATACCGTCTTGTCCGAGCTGCTTGACGATGCGGTTGCAACCGTGCTTGGTGCGGCTAAACACGAGCACCTTCTTAGGTCGCTCCTCCTCTATGATATGTCTCAATAGACCACGCTTGTCGCTCTTCATGACGAACATCAGGGATTGTTCAATGGCCTCAACAGTGGTTGATTCAGGTGTGATCGAGACGCTTACTGGGTCGTCGAGCATGTCACGAGACAATTCAACAATCGAGCGCGGCATCGTGGCACTGAACAACAGACTCTGACGTTTCTTTGGTATCTGTGCAAGAATCTTGCGAATATCTCGGATGAAGCCCATGTCGAGCATACGGTCCGCCTCATCGAGAACAAGGAATTGTACATGGGACAGGTCAACGTATCCCTGAGAAATGAGGTCTAGCAAACGACCTGGTGTGGCGACAAGAATGTCGACACCCCGGCGTAGTAACTTCTCTTGTGGACGCTGAGATACGCCACCGAACATGACCATTGAACGGATGTCGAGGTGTCGTGCATAGTTCTCGATATTATCGTTAATCTGGGCTGCTAGTTCACGGGTTGGGCATAGCATCAAAACGCGGATGCGGCGTGAACCCGACCATGGGTCTTCAGCCATCGCATCGAGGATTGGAAGGGCAAAGGCGGCGGTCTTCCCGGTGCCTGTCTGGGCGCAACCGAGCATGTCACGGCCTTCGATGAGTTCTGGTATAGCCTGAACTTGAATCGGGGTGGGTGTGACGTAACCAATCTCGTCGAGGGCATCCAGTAAAGGCTGGCAGAGGTTCAAAGAAGAAAAATCCATGCTAATCACTCACATATGTGTAATAATGGCGTCACCGAACTCGCTACACTTGAGCAGAGTTGCGCCATCCATCAACCGCTCAAAATCGTAGGTTACTGTTTTGGCAGATATTGCCCCTTCCATACCCTTCACTATTAGGTCAGCAGCCTCATCCCAACCCATGTATCTCAACATCATTTCAGCAGAAAGAATTAGTGAACCAGGATTCACTTTGTCTTGACCGGTATACTTTGGAGCGGTTCCATGTGTTGCCTCAAAAATAGCAATTCCTGTATCGTAATTTATATTCGCTCCCGGAGCGATTCCAATTCCTCCTACTTGAGCAGCTAACGCATCAGAAATGTAATCACCATTCAGATTCATAGTGGTCAATACTGTATATTCACGAGGTCTTGTCAATACCTGCTGCAACATTGCATCTGCAATTACATCCTTGATGATAATTTCATTCCCTGTGTTAGGATTAGACATTGTGCACCACGGCCCACCATCTAACAAAGTAGCACCAAACTCATCTTGAGCAAGTTGGTAACCCCAATCACGGAATCCGCCTTCTGTGAATTTCATTATGTTCCCTTTGTGAACTAGAGTTACGCTTGGTAAATCCTGCTCAATAGCATACAGAATTGCCGCTCTAACGATTCTCGCGGTCCCTTCTTTACTGATTGGTTTGATTCCAATCCCTGAAGAATCGGGGAAACGAATTTTTGTGACACCCATCTCATTTTGTAAAAAGTCAATCACCTTTCGAACCTCGGCGCTACCAGCTTCCCATTCAATACCTGCATAGACATCCTCACTATTTTCTCTGAAAATAATCATGTCAACTGCACCTGGATCTTTGACTGGGCTGGGAGTTCCCTGATACCATCTTACTGGGCGCACACAGGCAAAGAGGTCTAATTGTTGACGCAAAGCAACATTGAGGCTTCGAATCCCACCACCAACTGGTGTTGTAAGTGGCCCTTTGATTGATACAAGCCCTGTTCTCATAGCCGATTTGGTTTCCTCTGGAAGCCATTCTCCGGTTGCATTGAATGCCTTTTGTCCAGCTAAGACCTCTTGCCATTCTATCTCTCGTTTGCCACCATAGGCCTTCAAAATTGAGGAATCAACCACTTTACGCATCACTGGAGTGATGTCAATGCCTATCCCATCACCTTCAATGAAATTGATGACTGGATTATCGGGCACATTCAATTTACCACTGGCTAGAGTGATAGGGATACCAGAGGTCATTATTTTGGCCGACCCGCCTCCCCTTCATGAATGCGATGGATATAGTGTGAGTTCAATAGCAAACATATTCTCTAAGTCTCTCCTCCGGAAAAATATGGATTCATTGGTAGAATGGAATGGTGGCAAGAGTTTGACCTGTACCGACAAACAAGGGATAACGATGGGATTAGCGTGGGGTGGAGAAGGTGTATCTCCTGTAACTGCAACCCTACACTCTTGTGGTGCTTGTAGTCTAATTGACGTGGTTGAAGGTTTGAAAAACCGTGAAGTAACAAGCGCATCGGTTAGCCTCGACTTAGAGCGCTCAGATTCAGACCCAAAAGTGTTCACAAAAATTCACATGGTTTACCGAGTGAGTGGGGATGATTTGCCAGAAAAATTGGTTAATCGTCTTATCCAGCACAGTCATAAAAAATACTGTACAATATCTAACATGATTAAACACACTGCTGATATCACTTGGGAAGCAATAGTAGAGTAATTACTCGTCTTGGTCAATAAGACCAATCATTTTTGCTACCGGTACAAGAAGTGCTGGTACTCTAGCAATTTCTCCAGCCTCTTCACCTTCAAGCCAAACACCCTCTGCGTACGGTTCACCTAAGCCAAGTTGGCCCATCCATGAGTGACTTGCAAGCCATCTCTCCCTAGAGAGCCCTGCTAGCATAGCTGCTTTCCCCATGGCTTTGGATACATCATAACTTGCTGGGTCGTCTAAGAAAGTAAGAGTTCCAACCCAAGCAGCCAATGCCTGATCCCCACACCCAAAACCTGCTCTTGTTAAGTCATAGACCACCTCTTCCTCAAAATGTGATTCGATTTCTGCCCGTTCTGAATTTGATAAACCAATCATGTTCTGCATAGCATCAAGAAGTCTGATACTGTGCAAAGAAAGAGCGCCGTCACTACACCATGCTAATTCTAGAGCGTGCCAAAATGGTGTATTTTCTGCTTTCATGAAGAACGCTCCAACATACTTTGAAGCATCTCTAGGTGTTGTTCAAAAGAGATTCCTAATTCTTCCCGCTTTCGAGCCAATAATTTTGCTTCAGCAGGGTCAAGGATGCCATCAATCCAACATGTTGACATCAACATTTCATAGGCTACATTTGGTGGTGTCGCGGGTTGTTCATCTTCTTCTGGTTCCTCATCAACTTCTTCCTCAACAGATGGTACTTCGACTTCCTGCTCCTCAACATCATCCTCAACTACCTCGCCATCCAAATTAAGAGCGGAATCTGAGGCTAGGAATCCATCGCCATCAACGAGATCTTCTTCCTCTTCATCGTCATCATCCATGAATACCGATAAAGGGTCACTGCTATCGACGGTGTTGTCACCAAATGAACCTCCGCCACCCCCACTTGCAACACCAAGTTCTGCGAATGGGTCAATATCCTCATGGTCTGCTTGTTCACCTACTAGGCCATTCAACTCATCTGAAAAAGAACCTGAAGAAGGGAGGGTGTCATTATCCATTGCTTCGCGTACGCGCTCGCGAGAGCGGTGTAACACAGCGTCTCTTCGGCCACCCCAGTCGCCTCCATCTCGGTGGTTCTCAATGTGTGACATCGCCGCTTCATGGTCTTCAGAATCGCATTCAAGGGTTTCTTGAACTTGTGAAATTAAGCCCTCATCAATTCCTTCTTCGGACTCAACGCTAAGAATCATCGCAGCGTGGAGAATCTGTTCTGGTGCAAGCATTTGAATCAACCACATCTAACAGCCGGTTACCGACTAATAGCATCTGCTAGGGCGCCTCCTTCAAATGCGTTCCCGTTAACCGTCCGACGCCATATTCCCGTGTTTTTTTTGTTTCAAGGAAATAAGTGGGGGGGTTTTTTCACTAAAATCAGATAAAATCATTGCCTAAAGTTCGGTGTATTCCAACCCTGCTGGTCAAAATGTTCAGTTTCGGAAGTAGATAAATTTCGCCTTCAACTATACTATAGGACTCTACAACTCTGCTAACTATTAAGAACCCTCTCGCCGGGCAAAAGAATCCCGCTTGCACAATGTGGACACTAACCAAGTCCTGACCATGTCGAGAAAGGGGAATTTAGGCCGGAGGACTGGAAATGCAGACATCAGAGCGAGAATCTGTGAATGCCGGCGATGCGGAAAGCGGGTTAGTTGTTGAACGCAGATTTACCTCACCAAACAAACCCGTACAAGAACAATTTGAATGGTCTACAACTGACATTGATTTGAAAGATGCGAAGGGTATTACCGTTCGGAAAATTGAAAATATTGAGTTTCCGAAGGGTTTTGATGGTGTTCCTGGTAAAGTTGCAGCTGACAAATATCTTCGCAAGGTTGTCCCTGGTATGGACCACCTCGTCAAAATACCCGAAGACGGGGTTCCTGAATGGTTATGGCGCTCAAAGCCTGATGATGCGAAGAAAGCAGAATCTAAGAATTGGGTTGGAAAGGAGACTTCAGGCTGGCAACTTTTCCATCGATTAGCAGGATGCTGGACATATTGGGGATGGAAGCATGAATACTTTGCTAGTGAAACTGATGCTCGCGCATACTACGATGAAATGTGCTTCTTGTTGGCTAGTCAACGCTCAGCACCTAATAGTCCACAGTGGTTCAATACCGGATTACACTGGGCATATGGGATAGAAGGACCGGCTCAGGGACACTGGTATGTTGATCCATTGACCGCTGAGGATTGTAAATCAGTAAACGCCTATGAAAGGCCTCAACCACATGCTTGCTTCATTCAGAGTATTCAAGATAGATTGGTGGGCGAAGGTGGGATTACAGACCTAGTCGCCCGTGAAGCATTATTGTTCAAATTCGGATCAGGTACTGGTAGTAACTTTAGCAACATCAGAGGTGATGGTGAACCACTTTCTGGTGGCGGTCAATCAAGCGGCCTGCTTTCATTCTTGATGATTTTAGATAAGGCCGCTGGGGCGATTAAGTCAGGCGGGACAACTCGCCGTGCGGCAAAAATGATCACCCTTGATCTTGACCACCCTGACATTCAACAATATGTTAACTGGAAAATGAGGGAAGAAGAAAAAGTTTCAGCCTTGATTGCTGGAGCAGCGGCGTTACAGAAAAATGCAAACAATATAATGAATGCAATCAATAATTTTGAGGGTGATGCTGGTAAGAGCACTGAAATTACAGAAAACATTGAGTTAGCAAAAGCAGTCAAGCGGGCAGTCAATGCAAGCATCGCCCAACCACACATCAAGCGAATAATTGACCTTGCAAAGCAAGGTCACACTTCAATGAAATTTGAACAATTTGATGCAGATTGGCAGGGTAAAGGCTATCTCACAGTTTCTGGACAAAACAGTAACAATTCAGTTAGAGTGCCTAACCAATTTATGGAAGCTGTTGAGACAGGAAAAGATTGGAACCTCTATTGGCGCACAGAAAAGAGTGCTGCGATTGAGGAGGGTAGGGAAGCCAAGCCATGCAAGACAATGCCGGCTCAAGATTTGTGGGATGAGGTATCTCACGCTGCATGGTCATGTGCTGACCCAGGTGTTCAATTTGACACAACCATCAACGATTGGCACACGTGTCCAGAAAGTGGAAGAATCAACGGTTCTAATCCATGTAGTGAATACATGTTTTTGGATAACACCGCATGTAATTTGGCTAGCATCAATCTGTTACACTTCTACGACAAAGAAAGAGGTGTTTTCAACATTGATGACTATGTTCACACTATTCGTCTTTGGACAGCTACTCTCGAAGTATCGGTGCTGATGGCTCAATTCCCTTCACAACAAATATCTAGACTCTCTTATGATACACGAACTCTCGGGCTTGGGTACTGTAACATCGGCTCACTCTTGATGCACATGGGCATTCCTTACGATGACCCACGTGGTTACGCAATCTGTGGTGCACTTACTTCTATTATGACTGGTGAAACATACAAAACATCTGCAGAGATGGCTTCTTTCCTTGGTCCATTCAATCTCTATGATGAAAATCGTGACTCTATGCTCAGAGTGATGCGCAATCATCGCCGCGCTGCCTACGATGTTGCACCTGAAGAATATGAAAATCTTTCAGTTAACCCAATGGGAATTGATGCCAAACAATGTCCTAGTGATTTGTTAGATGCTGCTAAATCTGCATGGGACCAAGCGGTAATGATGGGGGAGGAACATGGCTATCGAAATGCCCAAACAACAGTGATTGCACCAACCGGCACAATTGGATTAGTTATGGGCGCAGATACTACAGGGGTTGAGCCAATGTTTTCTATCGTTCAATACAAAACACTCGCTGGTGGTGGCACCCTTCGAATCCCAGCAACTGGGCTTCAGTCTGGTCTTTCCAATTTAGGTTATAAAAATCATGAAGTTGATGATATCATCAATTATGTAATGGGAACAGGAACGTTTTCAGGATGTCCAACCATTAACACCGGCTCACTTGTTGAGAAAGGTTTCACAGAAGAAGAATTCGCTAAAATGGATAACTCATTCGATGATGTGTTTGATGTACGCAGTTTAGCCTGCCCAAATGTATTGGGTGGAGATTTCTGCAAGGAAGCACTTGGCCTAACAGAAGAGCAATTGGCCGACCCATTCGTCGATGTTCTTAGCCTACTTGGCTTTTCTTCAGCCGATATTTCAACTGCGAATGATTACTTGTTTGGAAAGGCAACCATTGAAGGGGCTCCATACCTCAAAGATGAGCATTTAGCTGTGTTTGACTGCGCTCAACCTTGTGGTGCTTATGGAAAACGTTTCATTCGCTGGGAAGCCCATGTTGACATGATGGCTGCTGCTCAACCTTTCATCTCAGGAGCCATCTCTAAGACTATCAATATGCCACCTGATGTTACTATTAATGATGTTCAAGAAGCATACATGCGAAGTTGGAAAACTGGTAACAAAGCGTGCGCACTCTATCGCGACGGAAGCAAGTTATCTCAGCCCTTGATGTCCTCTTTGATACCTCCTTCAATGGGAATTGAAGATGAAGAAGAGGAAGAAGAAGTTTCTGTTGTCATCAAGAAAGTAGCAGAGAGAATACCCATGCCTGCGCCACAAGCTCAAATGGTAGCGGAAACCATCACACAAGGATATGTTGCTGCCCGCCGACCACTTCCTGATAGCCGTGGTTCATACACCATGAAAGCAAGAGTAGGTGGCCATACTGTCTACTTGACATCAAGCACATATGATGATGGAAAGGTTGGTGAAATCATGATCACTACCTCAAAGGAAGGGGCTGCCTGGCGCTCAATGCTCAATCAGTTCGCAATCGCTGTTTCGATTGGATTACAATATGGTGTTCCTCTTGACGCATTTGTCAAGTCATTCACCTTCCAAAAATTCGAGCCAAGTGGAATGGTTCAGGGTGGAAGTAACCGAGTCAAGATGGCAACTAGCATAGTTGACTATCTATTCCGAGAATTGGGTATCCAATATCTTGGCCGAGATGACTTGGCGCAAGTATCTGAGGAAGATTTGGATGCAATGTCAATCAGCCGACCAGAAGCAACGCCTGATGGAATTGTCAGGCATGAAGGTGAGAAGAGAGACATCCAACTTACTCTAAATGTTTCCGAATCAGAAGACATTTGTGCTACCTGTGGTGGCAGTAGAATGCAACGTAGTGGAACCTGCCTCAAATGTGCTGAATGTGGCTCAACTACCGGTTGTTCGTGATTAAAACCCACGATTCTTATTCAAAATTTTGAGGTACAAGGACTCTTGCTGGGTGACAATTAATCCAGCGCAGTGTTAACTCACGGAGTTGATTTGATTTGAAGGAATGTTGACGATGAAGCCCATGTCCAGTCGCCTTGCTAAAAACCCCATCAAGACCAGCACTAATTGCCATTCTTGTAATTGCAATCTTTGCAGCTCTGACAACATTTGCTGCGTATAGCCGGCTTGCTTCATCTTCAAATTTAATCCCTAAATTGCGTGCTAAATCTCCTTGTGTAACGCCATCTTCTTCTTGTGCAATCATTCCTATAATTATGAATTGATCACGTACATGCCTATCCCATCTCCGGAAGTCTCCTGAATGTTCATCTGAACCGGCTGCGAATTTATCTGAAAGTATTTCAAGCCAAGATTTGTTGGTTCCTTTGAAACGGTTAATATTGAAACTCTCGCACAACGAAAAATCTAATTTTGTTGAAGATCGGAATTCTAAAAGCCCTTCAAACCGCTCACTCTTCCATTCATCAAGAAGCCAGTATTCTAACCTTCGACTTGCTTTTGGGTCATGACCTGTAGCCCTGTTAACACCTTGACGAAGTAAATCAGGAGCAACCTGGCGAAAAGAATCGGGGTCCTCCTTAGCCCAAATTGAGAATGCTTCTGTAAGTCTCTGGATTCTCTTTTTTTCTAGTGAATCCTTCTTTGACAACTGTTCGCTACTAGTCATGCAATCACCATTAAGGGTATATTTTGATATCACCCGGCACTATTTGAAAGATAGTGTATAGTGCACATGAATACTTCATGTTAGTTCTAAACAGGCATTAAGCCATTTCTTTGCGCCATTTCCACAAAATCTCTATTTCAGACTCAATATCAAAGGATTCGCCGACTGTTCCAGCCCTCTCAAGCCTTGATTTGATGACTTCAATGAATTCTTCATCAACAGGTTCACCAACTATTCGCTCAGCAAATTGAGCAATACTGATACCTGCCCCAGTAGCAATTGCATGCTCTACGCGGCGTTTCTCCTCATCATCTTCAGGGGGTCTTACGAATCGACTCAAGCTTCCACCTCCGCTCTCCAAGGTGAAACACCCATCTCAACATATTGAACTAACTCGTCACTCCAGTGACTCAATGGTCCACTTTCTGCAAGTGGTTCAGCAGCAGGTTGTTCACTCCATACTGACTCTTTCATCTGAGCGCGTCCAAGAACAATGGCCTTGCGAATAATTTTAGCAACACTTGCGACAGCCAATGTTTGGCGGTCTGTAAAACTCCAGTATGAATTACCTCTTGGATGTGTATGTGTCCAAATTTGGAATGGAATTGTCGCTCCTTTTGGTGGATTCAACCCCACTCGTGAAATGGTACCCCAATCAATGAAGCATAATCCTTCAGCATCAACCAGCATGCTGACTTCCATACCAACAGTCTCACTGATGGAATAGAACCATGGCCAGTGATTATTGACACCCAAATAGGCCATCGTTTCTCTCACTTCATCTGACCAAACATCACCTTGCTCAAGAGCTGCCTCAACCGCATCAAGTGAATGTAGTACCGGTGTTACTGGTGGTTTTGCTTCAGACATTACTCATCACCTCCTGCAATCAGTTCAGGAACTTCTGGGAATTCAAGTTCACCGAAAGTTAGAGAATACATGCGCGCGGGGGTTGGACGGAAAGGAAGACCGCTAAGTTCGCGAAGATTCTGAACCAACCATTGAGCACCATGGGCAGCAGCAAGCGCGTAACCCATCTGTACATTTCCGGCCTTAATTGAACCTAGTATCTGGCAAGAAGCTGGTGCTTGGTCAAGAGGAGTCATCGTCTCAACTAAATTCGAATCACTCTGGTAATCAAGAGCGATCATTCCGTCTCCACCACACCTCAAATCTATCCAGCGCTCAGAGTTGTTGTGAACAAGTACTCTTGCTACAGGTCTGTCAACAGCAACCACGACCACATCATAACCATCAAGTTGTGACACTCTCAGTAATTTCTCAGGAATGGCGCTAATCGCTCCTCAGAGGAATTAACTTTGAGGCGCCCAACCATTCTTGGGTCGTGTCTTTGGTGTGCAAGATTGCCGACCTCAACTCTATCATCATCCATTAGGTGGATTTGGACTCCACCTATTCTACTCGCTATGTCTCCTGCAGTAAGTGCGGGAATCAACAAATCAAGCAGTTGGCTCCCGATGCCGCCTGCGCCTACAACTAGTACTCTCATCATGATATCATCTCTCCGCCATTCACTTCAAATTCTTGACAATATATTAACGATGTAAACAAAATCATGGTAGTACCGGTAAAACGAGTGGTTATTACTACCAAATATTAGAGGAATCTATGAAAGGGAAATTGACTCTCGGACATATATGCCCGAATCGGCTCTTCGTACTTTTGAAGAAATAGGTCGAATCCCTGGTCGTATCCTGAGATACTTACTTTCAGACAATGACCACGAGTTGGTTGATAGTGAAACTTCATTCAATGAAAGACTGGAGTTGATTAAACGCGAAGAGAAATTAATTTGCATTCGCGCCGGAATGTATGGTATCCTATGTGGAATTAGTATTGTCTGGATAACATATCTCGCTAGACCTTTTGAGCCAAGTGACCTAAGTGCGGACCTAAAAGCGACCGCATTCTACTTCATCATCACCATCGGCTCGGGAATAATTCTTACCATAATTGAATTATTTTTCATCTATGTTGATATTATCCAATCAGCTAGAAAAATCGCACTTATTTCTGGGCTCCGCCCTGCAATCATAGATGACGATGATGTTACTGATGAGTTGATTATTTCGCTAATGTATGCCGGTCTTAAAGCACCAAACCCACATTCCCCAATGTATGGGATTAACCCGCGTGAGCATGTGAATAAAATAGTTCTAATTTTTAGCATGGCTGCACATAAATCAAAAGTTGCAATCTCTAGAATTATCCTCAAGTCACTTTACCGTAGAGTCCTTGTACGCTTAGGTGGTAGGACAGTATCGCGCGCGGTAATCGAAACTGCATCAATACCAGTATTCGCTTTATGGAACTTTATTGCAGTCAGAAGAGTCATGAAAGAAATTAGAATTCGAACAACTTTACCTCTGTTAATGAATGATTTACAACAAAATCTGCTACCGAATGGTTTTGATAACTTGTCGGAAATACAGCAAAAAGCAACTCTGCTTGCGATTAAATCACAAGTTACTGGAGTTGCTGATTTTCACCCAAACATCAAACTATTTGTTGAAAGGATGTTTGGTGTTAATTTTCATGGAAATGAAGATACTTTTGAAAATATCAGTGGGAGTTTTAATGAGGTTGTTGCCAAAATGAGTGTTGAAGAACGTAGGATCCCCCTCCGCATTTTTGGTGCAGTCTGTGGGATGGATGGGAGATTAAGACGAAGAGTACGTGCAGAATCTAATCGCTTATCCATGCTATGTTCCGAGTATGATAAACATTCACTGAAAAAATGGCGAGATTACTTCATGCATGGTACATCAATCCCCTTATGATTCGCTGTTGCCTCAAAAATAGGTAAAAAACCGCGAAAAGTAAAACCACACGGGTATAAAAAGAAACTGCGGTAGCCCTGACCACTGAGGTGCATGCCAATGACGTCACTTTTTTCTACAGTCAACAACTTCCTTGAGGAAGATGGTTGGAAATTTGAATCTTTCAAAAATGATGGAGTGATGCGTGCCTTATTCTCAAGTGATAATCAGGAATGGGAGTTGCTAACGCTAGTACGCGAAGAGTTAGATCAGATTATTTTCTATTCTCATGTGACCGAGTCGACAACCCCCAAACACCGCCGTAACGAGATGTGCCTATTACTCAATCATCTAAACAACCGCACTGTTTATGGCGCTTTTGAGATGGATATTGATGAAGGGGAAGTAATGTTTCGAACCGCACTTGACTTAGTAGAAGTCTCGCCTTCATACGAATTAATTCGTAATTCACTTTACACCAATCTTGGTACAATGGAACGCTATCATGGTGCTCTTGTTGCCTTGATGAAGGATGATAGCGTTACTGCTGAGGTAGCTGCTGCGATTGCGGCTAGCGACGAATCTGAATGATTCCATCATGGGTCAGAATGATGTGGGATAGGCGTTCTCACCAATTTATGACACCGCCGAGAGTCCATTCAAGTGGACCAGGTGCCAACCTTTCTGCGGCTTATTTTGATGCACGGTATCAAATTCTTAGAGAGCCATTAGGCTTCCCACCTAGTGCAGCAAAACTTCCTGATGATGACGATGCAATCCACGCTTGGATTGAAATGAATCAGGTTGAACAAGCTGAAAGAAAAGTGATGGTTGTTGCAGTCGGTAGAATCCATTTGATTCCTGCAGATTCTACCGGTGCTTGCGCTGACACTGTTGATGAAAAAGCAGCACACTGCCCAGATTTCCCGCCATTAGGTACTCACGGATTCAGTGATGGGGCCGGCAACGATTTCCCACCTCCCAAATCACTACGTCCAGCAGTGCAAATCAGACAGATGGGGACTTTAGAAAATCATCAACGAAAAGGACACGCGGCAACGGTTCTCACTAACCTTGAGGATGGAGCCGTTGAGCAATGGGGAAAATGCACTGGATTCCTACAAGCAAGAGTCGCTGCGATTCCATTTTATGAATCCCAAAACTGGACCTGTTTTGGTGACAAATATGTGGTTGAAGGGATTGGGTTACACCGTTCAATGTGGAAGCCACTAAATGTACCACTAAGCCCTGATTCTTCAATTCAACATCGACCAGAAGGAGATAATTGAATGGAGCAAGAAGGCACCGGTGAATGGTTGCTGAGAGTGCTGGCAGAAGAAGTAGATTTACGCACACCAAAATCTAGTGCAGAAAAAGAGGAAGAATACCTCAAAAAATGTGCTCATGTGACCTTATTTGGTGAACAACGACCGGCCGCACATTGTGAACTAAGACATTGTGGTGGAGCGTTAGAATTGTGCACAGTAATTGTTGACCCTGAGAAGCGCGGAATTGGCCTTTCTCATGAGTTGGTAAGGCTCTCACTAGAAAGAGCGACCCAAGACCCAATTGTATCTGGACAAACACTTGGTGACCATTCTCCCCCACTGATTTTTTCTTTTACTCGTTCAGCAGCACTTGCAACGAGTTTGACAAAGGGTGGCTATAGGATTCAACCTGCGAGGAGAAGATTTTGGCGGCTGTTTTTATGGCGTAGTGCTTCTGCTAACCTGCCAATATTTGTACAACTTGCTTTGGCTAAAGAAAGACTAGGAAGAACCATCAAAATGTTGTTCAAAGACCGGCGAAAAGCAAAGCAACAAGTTGGAAATGTTGGTGAGTACCACCTTTTTACAAGAATTGCTGGAAGTTTACCTGAACGCGAAGAACCCATGACAACAGATGGAATCGTTGCTTTGGGAATGAATGTAGCCCGAGTAACTGATGAAGACTTGATTGATGAAGGTGGCTCATCCCATCAGAAATCGGCTATTTCTGACCAAAAAACCCACGCGTGGGATGAAGGCGAGTAAACTTCAATCATGACTACAACAAACATGTTTGAGAATTGTTTGGAGCGCCGTGAGAGATTTGAACCCTCGTAAAATGGATTTGCAGTCCATCGCGTAACCAAGCTTTGCTAACGACGCTTCGTATTGTCGCCGAAAAGGGACTCCTATTTCAACACGAGCAACAAACCACTTTGCGAGTTAGATAGAAATTTAGTGGCGGCAAGTTCTTTCAAGACCACTTACTCGCTTAAGCACCCCCGTCCGAACCGGTCGGGTTTGAGGAGATGATTGAATGGTTGACATCGCTGAGCGTTTCGTTGATTTACCTGCAGGAATCAAGCCGTTTTTGGCACCGCCGCCAACTGATGTGATTCGCTGGACTGTTGGCGAGCCTGGATTTGACACGCCCCAACCAATTGTTGAGGCGGCCATTGAATCACTTAATGCAGGCAAAACCAAGTACACTCGGAGTGAAGGTTCGCTTGAACTGTGCGAAGCAACTGCAAATCGATTGCAAGAGCGCTATGGAATCCCTACAACCGCAGAATCAATCATCATCACACCAGGAGCGAAACAGGCGTTACTCTACACTTTCATGGTTTGTTGTGAGCCGGGTGACGAGGTTATCTTGCTAGCACCTGCCTGGCCATCATACGATATTCAATGCAGAATGATGCAACTCAATCCAATCCATGTACCAGTCAACAAAGATAATTTCCATCCTAATATAGAGGCAATCGAGGCAGCTATTACAAGCAAAACCAAGATGCTAGTCATCAATTCACCAAACAATCCAACCGGTGCAGTCTACACACCAGCCGAGGTTGAAGACCTACTTAAAATCGCCAAAAAACACGATCTGTGGCTAATCTCCGACGAGATTTACGCGCGTCTGAACTGGACAGGGTGGGACCATCTCTCCCCAGCAAGTTTGGAGGGCGGCGCTGAGCGAGTCATTGTCATCACCGGATGGTCCAAGTCTTTCGCCATGACTGGTTGGAGAATCGGGTTAGTCTCGGGCCCAAGTAAAGTGATTGGTGCGATGGGGAAATTGCAAGCAAATGCCTGCTCACATATACCTTCTTTCTTGATGGATGCTGCATTAGCCGCACTCACATCTGAAATTGATGATGCCGTTGAAGAATTCAAGCGGGCATATTTGGCAAGGCGTCAGATTCTGATGGATGGAATTGCAGCAATTGATGGGCTTTCAATGCCAGAGCCGGAAGGTGCATTCTACGGCTTTGTTGATATTACTGAAACCGGAATGGATTCAACCACCTTTGCCACAAAAGCGCTGAATGATGCAAAGGTGCAATTAATTCCAGGTGGACTGCTTGAAGGGGGAGAAGGATTTGTCAGAATCTCATATGCTTGTGATGAAGACACTCTGCATGAAGGTCTCAGTCGTATCTCAAACTGGCTAGATTCTATTTGAATTTGAGGATGAAGAATGGGTAAACCAATTCTCTACTCTTTCAGACGATGCCCCTATGCAATACGCGCTAGGATGGCCCTAGTTCGCTCAAATACTGAAGTTGAACACCGAGAAGTATTGTTACGAGACAGGCCAAGCCACATGATGGAAATCTCACCAAAAGGTACGGTACCCGTAATGCTATTGAGTGATGGGACCATAATTGAAGAGAGTTTAGAAATCATGCAATATGTCCTCAATTGGGAATTAAATCAAGATGAAGAAGAATGGGTTCGTAAAAATGATGATGAATTTAAATTTCATCTAGACCGATATAAGTATCCCAATCGTTATGATAATGTAGACAGTATTGAACACAGAAATAAAGCCGAAGAATATCTCTTTGAACTGAATGGATTAATTGCTGAAAAGCCGATTTCAATTGCGCTTAGTGATGCTCTATTCCCTTTCGTAAGGCAATTTGCCAATCACGATAGGCAGTGGTTTGATTCTCAAGATTGGCCCAATGTTCACACTTGGCTTGCAAGTAACTTAGAGAGCGAAGAATTCGCAATTTGTATGACTAAATATCCACAATGGATAGAATAACGTATTTTGAAATCAGTATTGCTCAATGATTAGAGTTGTATGAGTTTCAACAACTGCTGCATCTGGAGCTGTTAGCCAAATTCGATCAAGGAGTTCACGCAAGGTGTGGGTATCAGAAACTGAGATTATCAAAAGTAGGTCCGCATCTAGGCCCCCCCCAACTTCGTAACAAGTAAGCACACCATCCCACATTGAGAACTCTCCAGCCAAAGTGCCTACCTCGGTACCTGGGCCTAACTTGATTCGTACAAGTGCAGATAGCCCGACTCCTCGCTCAATGATTGTGTAGCGCTGAATAACATCTTCCTCGAGTTTTTTCATGCGCGTACGTACAGTTCGCTCGGAAACGCCTGTTGCTTTGGCGAGGTCTACGAATGAAGTACGGGAATTATCCCTTAATGCACTGAGAAGCGCGCGGTCGGTTGAATCTATGTTCATGGGGCGGCGCTTCCACATTTCGTATATTAATGCTATGTTGATGCGCTCTTTTGATAGTATTCCGGTAGTTCTTACCGGATATAGGAAAGTTATTTTAATGAAGAAGACGATTTTTAGGATGTTTTCGAATGGAAATATTTTGATTTTATTCGAATTTCAGCAACTTTTTGAAAAGAAACTTATCATTGGGTTCAAATGGGCCGAGCCGTTGGATGAACTATGCAAAGTGGTTCGGACTCGGCATTGAGTCAACTGCGAGTGCAGGAATTTCTAGATGAAGTCTGCAACTTAGAAAGTTGCGAAAACCACATTTCATGGTACAATGTTGATGTCGCCACTATGCTTGAAGGTTGCAAAATTCGTGGCCATAGTACCAATCCAGAAGATGGAACAGCAGTTATTTTCCTAAACGAAAGTGTCGTTGTTTGTAATCCTAAAGAAGGAAGTATGCAACATTACCCCCGAGGGATGATTCACTGTTTCGTTGATGACAAAAGGAATAGTGATGAACAAGAGGAGGGTGAACCAATCTTTTCAACCGAACTATTCTCAATATCTCCAAGAGGAGAAGAGTTATGCTATATTCTTAGTTGTGAGGAGGAGCATGAAGTGCCAACCATCCAAACTGAAGTTGCAAACTGGTTAAGTTGGCTAAACTGATGAATGCGTAAGATTATCCAACCTCTTTGGGTGGCATTAGTTACAGGCGAGAATGATGAGTGACACAATCAACGACCTGCGTGGACGCATGGTGATTGATAGCAGAGGAAATCCAACCGTTGAAGTTGATGTGTTTGTCAACAATCAAATGGCTGGCAGAGCAATCGTTCCTAGTGGTGCATCAACTGGTGTTCACGAGGCTCTTGAACTGAGAGATGGCGATAAATCTCGCTGGGTTGGCAGAGGTGTTGATGCCGCTATTACCAATGTAAACGGCCCAATTCGTGATCTTCTAATTGGTATGGAAGTAAACGACCAAGCAACACTTGATGCCGCTATGATAGATGCAGATGGAACCGCAAACAAATCAAAATTTGGCGCTAACGCAATCTTAGGAGCCAGCATGGCTAGCCTCAAAGCGGCTGCCAATCTTGCCAACGAGCCACTCTGGAAGCATATTGCAGGTGGTGACGATGTCTCTCTTCCAGTGCCGATGATGAATATCCTCAACGGTGGTTCTCATGCTAACTCAAATGTCGATGTACAGGAATTCATGGTAGTCCCTCATGGATTTGATGATTTTTCCACTGCATTCAGGGCAGGAGTAGAATGTTATCATGCACTCAAAGGCGCTCTCAAACAAGATGGGCTACTCGGTGGTGTGGGTGATGAAGGTGGTTTCGCACCAAATCTTCCAGCTAATGAAGAAGGATTGTCCTATATGGTACGAGCCATTGAAGGGGCTGGTTATTCAACTGACCAAATCGGTATTGCACTAGATTGTGCGGCTAGCGAATTTTACCGTGATGAGGCTTACCAAATTGACGGGCAAGCAATCTCTGGGGAAGTCCTTGGGGAACTCTATTCCGCCTGGCTTGATGACTATCCGATTCTCTCAATCGAAGATGGATTCCACGAAGATGATTGGGCTTCTTGGGAGAGTTTTACCAAGCGAGATGGTCGACGATGCCAAATTGTTGGTGACGACTTATTTGTCACACAAAAGGCGCGGTTACAACAAGGAATTGATGCTGGTTCTGCTAACTCAATTCTAATAAAACTCAATCAAATCGGTTCAGTTACTGAAACTCTTGAAACAATGAGCACTGCTTGGGATAGTGGATTCACTACAGTAGTTAGTCACCGCTCAGGAGAGACTGAAGATACCACCATTGCCGACTTGGCTGTCGGCACAAACGCTGGCCAAATTAAGACTGGTGCGCCGTGCAGAACTGACAGGGTTGCCAAGTACAATCAGTTGCTAAGAATTGCCGAAACCGTCAACACCTACTCCTCTCCGTTCTGATTTTGATGACTGCGCAGGGTAAGTGGCCGAAACTTGGACCGGCATTGCTCATCTTGACCCTAGTTGTGATGCTATTCTCAAGCCACATTCTACCATACACACAGTATAGTGAGCCAACAATAAATAAAAATTACACAATTGAATTGGTAGCCGAAGATTTAGGCGGGCCATCTTGTCTTGAATGGGCGGATGCAAATGTGCTAATCGTTTGTGACCGTGATGATGGCCGATTAGTCGCACTGAATTTTGAATTTGACACAACAGATTCAGAATGGAATTTATCCTCTAATTCAACTTGGCTAGATGGATTTTTTCAGCCACATGGCATCCATTTTGCTGAGGATTTTATCATCATCTCTGATTCGGGCCGTCTAACCCGCATCAATCACTCAGGCCCCGACAGCATGTGGATGGATGAAGTCCAAACCAATGAAAGATGGGTGCTAATTGAAGGGGTATCAGTTGGAAATCACCAAACGAATGCTATCAACGAAATGCCAAATGGTACACTAATTTGGCATGTTGGTTCCACCTGCAATATCTGTATTGAAGAAGATGAGCGAAACGCTGCTCTTCTCTGGGTCAACGCAAGTACAGGAGAACACGGCGTTCTAGCTAGTGGTGTACGCAACTCATACGATGGTGTCTGGGTTGAAGGAATCGGCTACCTGTTTAGTGATAATGGCAGAGATTGGGAAGGCAAACACCCACTTGAAGAAGTGAATTTACTAATCAATGGCGAAGATTATGGCTGGCCTGATGATGACCCAGAACATCCTATTCCGGCTGGAACTGTAGGGCCTGTAGCAACTTGGACCCCACACAGCAGTCTCAATGGAATGGATGTGCGGCCAGCAAACTCTACATTTCCTGGAAATGAATATACTGTATATGCAACTGTTTTTGGCTCTTGGAATGCCGTAATTCCAGTTGGCCATGAAATAGTTCAAATCGATTTTAAAGAAAACTCAACTAATTCTCAAGGTTGGTCGGGTGAGGTAACTTCGTTTGCAACAAACTTGACCACACCTCTTCCAATAGCTTTCCACCCATCCGGCAATTACTTGTTTTACGGTACATTTTCTAGTGGCGGAAGCCTACACATCATCACAGCCAACAGCGACCTGAGTAACTAATACTCATTTTGAACCGGTTAAGCCTTGAAGGGGAGGCTCTCGGCCTCGCTTTACAGGAGAGGTTTGAGTGGCGCGTGAACTGATTCGTTTGGATGATGTCCACAAGGCGTTTGGCTCGCTTAATGTTCTAGAAGGAGTCAAACTCAGAGTCGATGAAGGTGACCGAATTGGAATCGTTGGACACAACGGTGCTGGCAAAACCACGCTTCTGCGCACCATCTCAAATCAAGACCAAGATATTGGTGATATTAACTTCGCACCAGCGCTTAGAATTGCGTTTTTAACCCAAGTTCGCGACATTGAAGAAGATGCAACTTTGGAAGAAGAATTGAACCGACGGGGCAGGCAATTCAAAGAAATTGAGGATGAAATTACTGACATTGAAACTTCAATGGCTGACCCAACATTCTACGACGGTGAATGGCAACCAGTGATGGACCGTTACCAAGAATTACAGAGTCTGATGGCTCGTTCAGGTGGTGGTGATGCGGCAGGTCACGCCAAACAAATTCTCAAGGCTTTGGATTTGGCACACCACCCATTGGATATCTCAATTTCACAACTGTCTGGAGGTGAGCGAGCGAAAGTTGCGTTGGCACGGCAACTTGTCGGACTTGGTGAGATTGATGTGTTTTTCTTGGACGAGCCCACCAATCACCTTGACTTGCAAACACTTGACTGGTTGGAAGATTTTTTGATGAAGTTCAAGGGTGCACTTTTGATTGTCAGTCACGACCGATATTTCCTTGACCGGGTGTGCAATAATATTGTTGAAGTTCACAGTATGTCACTACATAGATATCCGGGGAATTTTTCGGCTTATATGAAACAAAAAGAATTATTCTTACAAACTCTTGATGAGCGAATTGAAAAAGTCACTAAAGAAATTAAACGCTTGACTGGGGCGTTAAAATCAATGAAACGAGCCAACAAATTTGACAAGTCAATTTCCCAAAAACACTTCATGATTATGCGTTCCCAAAGAGAGTTGAAATGGTTACGTTCTATCAAACCAAGACAGCGAAAAGCACTTCGTTTCAACCTCTCTTCAACTCAAAAAAGCAGTTTAGACGTGCTTGACTTTCGTCATGCCAATATCACTTTTGAAGGGCTTGATAGACAGATTTTAGATAATGTGACGGTTGGGGTTTGTCGAGGCCAAAAAATTGGCGTTGTCGGACCGAATGGAGCGGGGAAAACTACCCTATTACGACTTATCATGAAAGAAATTAAACTCGATTCTGGAGAGTTAGAAGTTATGCCAGGGGTACAAACTGGATACTTCCATCAAGACCACAGAAACATTGATTTTGAACTCACTCCTGAACAACAAATTCAGAAAATGAAACCAAAAATGCCGTATGGTGACTTGCGCGCACTGCTAGGTCAGTTTCAGTTCACCCCAGGAATGGTCAAGACACAAATGAGCAAATTGAGTGGTGGGGAGAGAGCTCGGGTTGCGATGCTCAAACTCCTCTTGGAAGAGAACAATCTTTTACTTCTTGATGAACCTACAAATCACCTTGATACTGATGCCGCTGATGCTGTTGAAGATGCACTGAAAGAATACGATGGCGCGATAATTTCGGTTAGTCACGATCGCTGGTTTTTGGACCAAGTTTGTGACACTATTTGGGAATTGAAGGGCGATGGAACTCTCAAAATATGGCCCGGGAATTATTCAGAATATATCAGACGCAGTCAACAATAGTTGATGCTTTTACGATACCATCAAACAAGATGGAAATGACAAAAACCCAAGACGTAACCCGTTAACATGATGACAGAAGTAACACGGTGTCCATGGTCAACCAATGACCCTCTGTACCTTGCCTACCACGACGAAGAATGGGGGCGACCAAATCACGATGGGCGTAAGCTGTTTGAGAAAATCATTCTAGAGGGTGCTCAATCTGGTCTTTCATGGATAACTATCCTCAGAAAACGAGAGAATTATCGTAATGCGTTTGAAGGCTTTGACCCTGCTAAGGTTGCCGCATTTGATGACGATGATGTGGAGCGGCTGATGAATGATGCTGGAATTGTTCGCAATCAAGCAAAGATTCGCTCTGCCATTAATAATGCCAAAACATTCGTTGAACATTTTGGTGATGATGAAGATGCTTTTAGCGCCTTTTTATGGGGTTTTGTTAATGGTGAACCTATTGTCAATCAGCGTAAAACCATGGATGATATTACGGCTATCACAGATATCAGTACAGAGATGAGTAAGGCGCTTAAGAAGTTGGGATTCAGTTTTATCGGACCCACTACTTGCTATGCGATGATGCAAGCTGCTGGCATGGTTGATGACCATCTAGTGACCTGTTTTTGCCACACTTCTAATCGTTCATAGAACTTCGAGTAGGAATTCTAAGGTGTCTTTCATCGAGCGTTTTCGAGCCTCGGCATTGCCACCAATATGTGCCCCCACATTCCTTGCGGCATCAAAGGCGGCTTTACGTTGAAGGGGTTCGTTGAGGGGAATTCTAATTCCTTCCTCAATCTCGCCCCACATTTCCCCGTCAGCATCAATCTGAACGGTTCTTTCATCCAATTTGATTGCATTGGGGAGCCAAGTCATTTCTTCTCGGGAATCAAATGCATGGTGAGCATTTGGATAGACTTCTAACCTCATGTCAACACCACTTTCCTTTGTCACAGCCATTAATCCATGAACAAGAACCAATGGAGTATAATCATCAACTTCTCCGTGTAAAATCTGGATTGGTGCACTTTCCCATCGTTGGTCTTCAGGCCGCATGTGAGCAGCAGGATAGAGAGGTAAGTGGGCAGAAAACCTCTCACCATTAGGTGCTAAGGACTCGGCGATTGGTGACCACGCAGAATAAAGAGCAACTGTACCCCCTAAACTCCAACCCGAAATTGCAATTCTATCAGAGTCAATCAATGGGTGTGTATTGAGCAACTTGAGTGCTTCAAATGCATCACTTAGCATCATTGCATGGGTAACCATCATCTGACTATCAACCGTGCTAATGACTTCTCGTGCATCAAAACTATGGACGCGAAATACTGCAATTCCAGCCTCTAACCAGTTATTCATGTGGTCTTGGTTATGCTCAACCCAGCCGCGACTTCCGTGACAAGTTACCACACAAGGTACGGGAGTATCATTTGTCACATTAGGTAAAAGCAAATGTCCGAAAACAGGGTGTTGAGGAGTGGAATCCATCTTGCAAAGAATGTGGTGCATTTCAAATGGGCTAGAGGAGAGATAAGCGATTTGACCACTGCGGCCATCGGCTAGATTTGCGACTATATCCATTCTACTCAGCACTAAATACGCGCCACTCATCTATGGGGTTTCGGGTAAATATCTTAAAATCAAAATCAAACTATTTGTCCGACACATATTATATGTGATATTAATTTCCAACTTTATTTATGGACTCACACAAGAATCTGAAGCCACTACTCTTGGCGACCCTCATGTTGCTAATGACACAGGCCGGTTCATTGTACGGATTCAACGATTCAATGAATGACCAAAACCCTGTTCTCAACGAACTTGAGGGGCAATTTTTCGTTGGGGGAACTTCATTATCACCTGCTTATACAAATGTGACATTAATCAACAACACAGCAATGTCACCAATCACATTCAACTGGACAGGCAGTGGCATGACTTCAGGCGTTCCTGTAGCGATTGGCCAGGGTCGTCCTTACCAGAACATGGCCTATGAAATGGATTCCAATGATAATCATCACATTGTGCATTATGGGGGAACCTCCCTGCATGGTCTCTACTACACAACCGATACAAGTGGTTCTTGGACGACCTCATTGGTTGAAGCTGGGTCGACTTATGCTCTTGGCTTTCACAGCGATATTGCCATCGATTCGAATGATGATTTACACGTCGTGTATACAGCAGGCTATCCATACAACGATATGAATTACACATCGTTCTCCAATGGAGTATGGTCCACACCGATTACCATTGATGGGACGGTTGGAAGAGAGATGGCGATGGATATCGATTCCAATGACGCCCTGCACATCGTCTCAAATGAGTATGCGGTTGGAGGTGCGACGAATTACTCCACAAACAGTGGTGGCTCTTGGTCGACAGTCACAGTCTACAGTAACTCGTGGCGTACTCCTCGTGCAACAGATATTGAATTGGATTCAAATGGTGATGTATTCATCATCTTAACCGAAACGCGGCAGAATCAAAATAACAAATATCTTCAACTCATCAACAACACAGGTGGTTCATGGAATTCACAATTAATAGACACGGATCCGGGTTTAAGTTATTACAATGTTGAACTCACTATTGATTCGAATGATGTCAAACATACTTACTACCATGCCGGTGGAGGTAATGGCTCTACTCAGGCGAATATAGTCGTCAGAAACGATGCCAGCGGTTTATGGTCAGGCAACCTATTCCCACATCCGCAAGGTCAACCCATCCAACTGGGTGACATGACCATGGAATCAAATGGTACGATTCATATCGTTTACAAGTACACTTTTAGTCCCACGACTTACTTCTATTATGCCACCAACATCAGTGGGTCATGGGTTTTCAAAGAACTAGCCAATATATCGGGCAGCAGTGTGGCACCGTCCTATGAAGTGCTTGAATTGGATAGTCAAGGGAATCTCCATTATTTCTTCAGGAATGGCAGTGTAAATGGAAATGGCACACTATTCCATCTTGTCGAAAATGGTGTCAGTACAGTCGGCGGTTCAGGCGGTGGCGGTGGCGGCTCAGGCTCCACTACAAGCCAAGCAAACGGAACCCCTTGGCAAGTGGCTGACATTAATCCTGGGGCTGGTAATAGTGGCGCTGGAGCCACATACCCCAGCGCTGTTTCGAAGGGTTTTGTATTGGTAGGGACAACCGTTTACTTCAGTGCAAGTGATGGCACCAATGGTAGTGAATTGTGGGCATACAATTCGTCCAATGGAACGACATGGCTTGTGGCTGACATCAACCCATCAGGGTCCAGTTACTCAGGAAGGCACGGCGGATTTAATTTGGTTGGTACTACACTCTACTTTGATGCAGATGATGGAACCACTGGGCGAGAATTGTGGGCTCACAATACGTCAAACGGAACTACATGGCGCGTGGCAAACATTAACTCCGGAGATAGCAATACTGCAAGATTCTATGGTATTACTTTAGTAGGAACTACACTCTTCTTTGATGCTGATGATGGTGGATTAGGACGAGAACTATGGGCACATGATACCTCCAACGGTACTACTTGGATGACATTTGACATCTATAACGGGTCCACAGGTGGACTAGATGGCTCCCAGACTCCATTTGCAGTCGTTGGAACTACTCTTTATTTCGAAGCGCAAAGTGGTACGCAATACGAACATCTTTGGGCGCATAATACTTCTAATGGCACTTCTTGGTTGGTATCAGACCTCGTTCAAGATCCAGGAGCATTGGCCGGATTTACGATAATCGGAGATACTCTCTACTTTGATGCAACCGCGTACTACTCGCCTTATACCGGTAACGAACTATGGGCGCACAATACGTCCAACGGAACTACTTGGATTGCAGCAGATGTAGCAGTGGGACCGAATGGCGGCAACCCAGGCGACTTGACCGGCTTCCATGTAATAGGCGACGTGATTTTATTTGATTGTTCACCAAGTTTCGGTAGTTCTGGAAAATTAGGGGCATATAATACCTCTAACGGCACTATATGGTTGATAAATTCTTCATACAAAAACATTGGTAGCAACTTGTTCAAAGCAATGGGCAATACGCTATATTTCGGCTCGATGATTACTGGTGGTTCAAACACTTTATTATATGCTTACAGTACTACAAACACAACTATTTGGGACATCCCAATTCCCGGTTCTTATTCCAATCAACCCGGATTCCAACCAGGATTCTCAAAGAACGCCGCAATAGTTGGTGATGTACTCTATTTCGATGCAAGGAGGGCTGTCTACGGTGATAGAGGCCTTGCTGCATACAATGAATCTAATGGCACTGCATGGATGGTAGGTGATCGATCAGATTACACCCTGCCGTATTCTGGATTTCACCCCACATTGGTTGGTGGTATGCTATTATTCCAAGCAACCGATGGCAGCAACGGTTCAGAACTGTGGGCATTGGGTTCAGGTAACGTCGCAAGCGGGCCAAGCAATGGCCCAGTCTCAAGCGCAACCTGTGAGATTTCACCTACTCTTCCTGTAGGAATCACTCTCACTCAAGGAACCTGTACCATCAGTGGGACACCAACAGTTGTTCAGAACGGTACAACATACACTATTTGGGCCAATGAATCAGGTTACTCAGACTGGGCGACTGTGGTCATCTCCGTGATTTCGGGTGATTCAGACGGTGATGGGTATCCGGACATCATTGACGCATTCCCTAACGACCCGACTGAATGGATTGATACAGATGGGGATGGGATTGGGAACAATGCTGACCCTGATGATGACAATGATAGTTACAATGACACCAACGAGATAGATTGTCTGAGTGACCCACTGGACAATGTATCAATTCCATTGGACAATGACTTGGATGGTATCTGTGATGAGCTTGACCCCGATGATGACAACGACGGTCTTGAAGATGTGAATGAGACTGCTTCCTTACCGGCTACCGACCCATTCCTACCCGATACGGATGGAGATGGAGTTTGTGATGGGCCCGTGGCAATCAATGGGACCTGTACTGCAGGCCCTGATGCTTTCCCTACAGACCCTTCCGAATGGTTGGATACTGATGGTGATGGGATTGGAAACAATGCCGACACTGATGATGATGGTGATGGTCTTGATGATGTCAATGAAACGAATACTGGAATCTATGTTGGTGCAAACGATACGGGCACCGACCCCCATTGCTGTTGACCCCATTTGCACAATAGGCCCTGATGCCTTCCCGATGGATCCTTCCGAATGGGTGGATACAGATGGAGATGGTATTGGAAACAATGCTGACCCCGATGATGATGGGGATGGCTACAACGACACGGTCGAGGGCGATTGCCTGAGCGACCCGCTCGATAACGCTTCGATTCCGATTGACACTGATTCGGACGGCGAGTGCGACGAGCTGGACCTGGACGACGACAACGATGGCCACATCGACCTTCTCGAAGACACGCTCGGCACCAACTCCACCAATCCCGATACCGATGGCGATGGGGTCTGTGATGGGCCGTTGGCCGTGGACGGGGTCTGTACCGTTGGACCCGACGCCTTCCCATTGGATCCTACTGAATGGATTGACACGGATGGGGATGGAACCGGTGACAATGCCGATGACGATGATGACGGCGACAATCACACCGATGTTCAGGAGATCATCTGCGGCTCGGACCCACTGGATGCGAACTCGGTCCCATTGGACACCGATGGTGACTTGGTATGCGATGCAGAGGATGACGATGACGATGGTGACGGAAGGACCGACGGCAACGACACCTTCCCGTTAGATCCGACCGAATGGATTGACACGGATGGGGATGGAATCGGAGACAATTCCGACCCTGATGTGGATGGCGACGGTCTGAACAACACCGATGAGTCGACCATCGGCACTTCACCACTGTTACCAGACACAGATGGCGATGGTGTCTGTGACGGGCCGAATTCGGTCCCACCCGCCTGTATTGCCGGCCCTGACGCGTTCCCTCTGGATGCAAATGAGAGCGTTGACACCGACGGCGATGGCATTGGGAACAATGCGGATGACGATGATGATGGTGATGGATACAGCGACCAGATGGAGCAGGATTGCCTGAGTGATTCGCTGGACTCAGCCTCAACTCCGCCTGATAATGATGCGGACTTCATCTGCGATGATGTAGATCCCGATGACGACAATGACCTCGCGAGCGATATTGATGAGATTGCCGCGGGAACCGACCCCTTCGACCCAGATGACTTCCCCACCGATGATGCCGATCAAGATGGATGGACGGATGCTCAGGAGCGCTCATGCAACACCGATGAGAACGACGCCACTAGCGTGCCTGTGGACACGGATGGAGACGGGTACTGTGATTTCGTCAGCAACGACGACGACGGGGATGGCTGGACGGATTCGGATGAGGATGCTTGTGGGACCGATTCACTGGATTCAGATAGTATACCAGAAGATGCCGATGAGAACGGTATCTGTGATGCGCTTGAATCATCCACTGAGGTGGAAGGTGAGGGCGACGAGGACATTGACCAGAATACAGACAATCTATCCTCATTCAGCATGTGGAGTTGCATTATCCTTCTGCTTATTCTTCTGTTGATTTTCGCTTTAGTCGCTCGTCGCAGAGATGAAGAGGAGCAAGAAGATCTATCTTTGGTATTGTCCATCGATGAGACCTTTGATGAAGATGATGGAGTGGAAGAGCCCCTTGAAACACCCAAGAGCGAGGCTGTAGAATACGATGAGATTTACGGCTCTGATGATGATGCAGCAATTTCAGAGAAGCAAGCCGAGCTTGCTGATTTGGATGCACAGTTAGAATCCAAAACGGCTGAAATTGAGGCTCTAGAGACTGCATCGAATGTGGATTTCGGCACCATCGGGGTCGCTACAGCATCCGACAAAGATGATCTCACGGCCATCAAGGGCATCGGCCCCGTTCTGCAAGGAAAATTGAACGATGCTGGTATCTTCACATTGAAACAACTGTCGAAGGTCACACCTGAAATTGAAGGTCAAATTGACGAAGCGATTGGAAACTTCCCTGGAAGACTGTCAAGAGCCGATGTGTTCAATCAAGCAAGAGAGTTAGTCAAGTAATGAGGTGAAATGATGGAGGTGCCAGAAGAAGTCGCACAACTAATCGATTGGCTGGAAACACTGCCTGCTATCGGTCAATTCGGCATCAGTATTGGTGTCAGCATCATCTTCCTCTCGTCCATCAAATATATCCTGTTCAAGAAATTGAGCAGTTTAGTCAATCAGACCAGAGTCGGTTGGGACAACGATCTGTACAGCGCGCTGGAACCACGAACGATGTTCTTCGCGTTCGCGCTATGTGTCAACGCTTCACTGGCCTGGCTATCTCCTGAGTTGCTCAACACGATATTCCCATTCCTGAACACCCTCTACATACTTCTCTTCACCAGCATGTTCAGCAGTTTAGTCAAGATAGTCACACCGCCGTTTATGACCTGGCTGAACTCAAACAATCAGGGAGTCTCAGTCACCGGTGGCAATCACTTCGTCAGCATCTTCGCGAGGATAGTCATCTGGTTCATCGGTATCTATCTCGTACTCACTGAACTCGAGATTGAGATGACCGGAATTGCAGCATCCTTAGCATTGTTCTCACTGATCATCGGCCTGTCTCTGCAGCACACGATTGGAAACATCCTCAACTCGTTCATGTTGGCCATGGACAGTCCATTCGATCTAGGTGACCGAATCGAGGTGGATGGAACCGAGGGGTTCGTCGTCTCGACTGGAATCCTCTCGACGAAGTTGCTTACTCAATCAGAAGAATTAGTCGTCATTCCCAACAACACGCTGGTTCAGTCCAAGATACGCAACATGGCTCGAGGCGGTGGCGATGGTCAGCCTCGTCGAATCAACCTGCTCATAGATATCGGCGCGGCCTATGGCGAGGAATCGCCTCATGTGAAGCAGGTCCTCAATGAAATCGCCAAGGAGTGCCCATACACGGCGGATGACCCGTCCCCGCGGGTTTTGCTCACCAATCTGGGCGAGTATTCGATTGATTTCCGTATCTTTGCATGGATTGACAATTATGCCGACCAGTGGCCGGCTCGAGATTGGATCCTCGAGCGCGTCTTCATCCGATTTGAGGAGGAGGGAATCCAGATTCCATTCCCTACCTCAATCGAATTACACAAACTGCCTTCAAGTGGTTCCGAGGCAGCGAAGAAGCGCAAGCGAACCCGTCAGAAGGCCGCCCGAATTCAGATGTCCAAGGATGAGAGATTCTACCACGAGGAGCATGACACACTCAAGGCCTATGTCGAAGACCTAAAGGAGCAGCTCGCGGACACCTCTCTGAGTTCGCGAGAGAAGGACCGGATTCGTGGCGAGATTGCCACGATGAGCACTACCCTAGAGCGATTCGATGCTGAGGATTGATCAAGTCATATCTAGGAAAATTTTGAAATAATAATCAATGGACGCGAGGGAAATATGCTGCCTAGTAGTGACTCCGAAATTGAATCAAACCCCGCTGGGGGTATACCGGCTATTGTATTCGTCATGATTGGATTCTTTATCATTTTATTGTCAATCGGCGCCGTTGCCTTTTTTGGTGGGTTTTATGTCATGGATGAATGGGATTCAAAGGATTGGACTGAAACTGAGGTTCTAGCCATCGGCCAAGATTATACTGCGGATGAGGGCACACAGATATTTTTCTACAATTATTCTGTTGATGGGGTCGAGTACAATTCTACCTTCAGTTGTGACTTCAATGTGCATGGAGCTTCGGAACAAACACAGGGAGGTTCTGGAGGAGTGGAACCGTGGGAAACCCAATGCTTACACGATAGTGAATATTATCTGAACCTGGAATCGATTACATACAACCCTGATGACCCGTCTGAAATAGATGTTTATCCTGGTTTGACATACAGAATGATATTCGAGGTATATGGTCCTAAATTAGCCCCTAGTGTATTCATATTGGTGGGAATGGTTGTTTTATTGAGAGGTGTATTCGGCCCATCGTTTGGGCCTTGGGCAATTATTAGCAAAAAAATAACCGATATAAAGGAAAATATAACCGACGGAAATAAATGAGAAAGTGATGATATGAAAATTAGGCTCAGTGCCTTGTATCATTAGATAGTTAGATGGGTACCCTATGAGGAGCATCAATTCTAGTGATTTACCTTTATTAGATAATGACTTAGAGGAGGGGGCATGGTCCTACCTATTCTGTATTCCTTTAGGCGATGTCCATACGCCATGCGCGCTCGCATGTCCATAGTTCGTTCTGGATTCCAAGTAGAGCACAGAGAGGTCCTCTTGCGAGATCGACCTACCCATATGATGAAAATCTCACCAAAAGGAACAGTTCCCGTTTTACTCTTACCCGATGGAACGGTCATCGAAGAGAGCTTAGAGATAATGGAGCATGTGCTCTCGTGGGATTTAACGAAAAATGAGAGAGAGTGGGTAAGACGCAACGATGTCGAATTCAAATACCATCTAGATCGCTATAAATATCCAAATCGCTACGATGACATAGATGAATTGGTACAAAGAGCAGCAGCATGTAAATTCATAGAATCACTTGAGGGAGAGATTCCTGACGGTAATCTCAGTGATGCGATTTTCCCCTTCATTAGACAGTTCGCTAATCATAATCGTGAGTGGTTTGATGGGCAGAATTGGCCTAATGTGCATCAATGGTTAGCAGCAAATCTAGAATCTGAAGAATTCTCCGAATGCATGATCAAATACAAGCAATGGGTTCCTAATTACTAATCTAATCAGAGGGTACCCTTTGAGTCAAACCACATAAAACAGTGGGCAAAGATACTAATTCGGTTTCCGGGTATCACTCAGATTTTCATTGAGCAATGCTCGTAAAATTCGTGGAGCCACATTTGTTACCCCATCTGTCCCTGCTGGTACAGGTCAAACCCCCCCCAACTACAATTTTATCGAGTTCATCGAAGTTAGGGGTCCGACCACAATCGTCGCACGTAGGCAGCAGTTTCCGTAGCAGGTTCAGGACACCTTGTACTATTCCGCAAGGGTGGCAAATATGGTTATCGTATTCTGGCTCATGGTTACGATGGCAATCGAAACAATGCCAATACCCCTCACCCCATTCAGCAGAAGGTGAAAAATCTCGCAGACACTCCTGACAAATACGAAAAAGTTCTTCGAAATGAGTTGTGAGGGATTCGTGCTCTTCTGGCGTAGGTTTTCGCATTGTGTGATCCCAACGACAGTGTCGTCCCTTTGTTGCTTGGGAGCCTAAATACTCTGCATACAATTTGGGAAATAATATTTGCAAATGAGATGCTATGGTCATGATGGTAGTTCTGTAATCATCATCCTCCATATCGCCTCCTATACCAATACCAAGTTCAGAATCTGTTGCACGCAACCAATTTAGAATCTCCAGATGGTCAAAATTGGTAAAGTCAAAGTTGGGATTAATCGTGGCCATCGCAAACTTCCCCTCTTCAAAGAATACTGAATGCGTGATGCTGTCGTCAATCTGTGAAATAGATTGCGACAGGCTGTCGTTGATTTCCCATAGGGTGTGCATTGGTTTCAATGGATGAACTAGTATTTGGCTAAGTTGCACTGAGGGGCTGCGTAGTGACTAGCCACTAAACCGACCCACTGAAAGCCCTTCCAACTAGAGATTCCGATACAGAGGGGTTTCGGATAGACCCTTCCAACCTATCCGAATCGGTTAGTTGCTGCTTCCAACTGGCTTGAGATCGAGGTTCATTCACGGCGCCCCAGTTGAAACAACACGAACACACTCAACAGCAGAACCAGGACAACTCCCAGAGCGATGTTCACCATGCTCAAATTCTCTACGATTCCAGATTTCTGTGGTGTTTCTGATTCGATGCCGCTAGAATCCTCATCGTCATCATCATCGATGGGCGGG
>JYMV01003292.1_pt1 | contig 43093 bp, 30 predicted proteins | sample 338911 | NCBI WGS metagenome assembly JYMV01 (sample SAMN03354496, study PRJNA234377) | hydrothermal vent metagenome | biome: Deep sea; feature: Hydrothermal plumes at the Eastern Lau Spreading Center, Western Pacific Ocean; material: Seawater | place: Tonga | collected 2009 | depth 2000 m m | reverse complement strand
CAGGTAATAGTGGCTCTAATAACTGAAATACTTTGTCGGATATATCGTGCCTGTCTTGAACTGATTTCATTTTGCTACCCCTTATCTTTTTAGGGTATTATACCATTTATCTCGTGACTACACTACCTAGGGAACCAATTACTAGATAAAAGACATAACTCCCTTTCATTTTTTTCCACCCACTATTATTTATAAACTGATCGTTGACAGAAAACAGGGGACTTTGACCAATGAGGTTTTGGTAGAGTTCTTCTCCGACTCACTCTATTTGACTAGCAATAATATATCAAGCGTTTTTCGTCAACAGGACTGTTATACGTCGGACAACGGGTAGTACTTCAATTGTTGCGCTTCTCAATGAGAGGAAACAGGATCAATACGAGAGAGACTCACCTTGATAAAACCACCCTATATATTTTGGCAGGAATTGCTTGGAAGTTGTTTTAGTACAATCTTACTGAGGGAGGGAGATTATTGTGTTTCATAAAAAGCCCAATTCACCAACTGGACAAAATTCGGTATAGATTGGAGTGATTTTCCAAATTGGAACGCAATTAACCACATCACAGGTACAGTGCTTAGCTAAAATGTGCTATCCCTTCCTCAAGATTATCAAAGATCTCAAGTCCTTCCACATACTCCAGGATATTCATTGCATCAATGATTACCATACAAGGTTCTGATACGTTGCACAAACAAAATTCTTGTTCTTTTTCTTCCCCTTCAATAATCACACTAAGTAGCGTTGCCATACCACGGCTTGTTGTAATCCTTACTTGACCGAGATCGACAACGATTTTTTCCCCTTCTTCAATCTGATTATATGCTCCACGCAGATCATCAGCTGTTTCATAACCGAGGTTGTTGCTAACACCAATAATTGAAATCGAATCTTTCCGATCAACTGTGATGTTATCACCAAATTCTTGCATCTGCATTAGCTCCTAATTTTGAAAAATAGTAACTGTCGTTGTCGTACCTTCACCAGCCTCAGCATCAATCTTTATATCATCAACAAGTGATCGCATCAAATGTAGCCCCCATTGACCAATTTTCTTTTGCTTAATTTGCTCTCTTAGATCAATCATCTCAAACGTAGGATCAACTTCACCATCTCCAGAATCCTTGACACTAACATCTATAGCATCGTCACTGCACACAATTGTTACTTTAACATCTTTATCAGGATCCTTTTGATTTCCATGTTCTATAGCGTTAATACAAGCCTCAGCAACAGCTACTTTGAGTTTACTCACCTTGTCAAAGGGAAACTTCCATACCCTAGCAATCGTACCAACAGCTTCGACAACGACCTCTTCATAGCCAAAGATGCTTGGTACCGTAACCGTAACTTTTTCAGTTTTCATTAATCGCATCCTGCCATCTTAAATATATAATAGTAAGAACAAATACGCAACTTTAGCATACAGAGTTTCATCAAAACTTACAGATAAAGCCCACGATGTCCTGGATTTGCTTGCTAACGACTTGATTCTACCTTATGAAGACCAATTAACAAAATGTCAACTGCCCATACAACAAAAACTAGTGAAATGAACCTACTCTTCGAGATCGATATTTTCTACGTCCGGATCGTAGGCAGTATTTACAGTTACCCGTATGGCTTTTAATCCATGAACTGATTGCAGATCATCCAATTCTAGCATTTCTATCTCATCGGTCAAATACCCCTTCGAATGAAGGTATTCAGCACACTGATGATATTCTTCTTCCTCACGCTGATTGGAATATACGATTGCAATTTTCCCGATTTGTGTCAGTCTTTCGTTGGTACCTCGAACATAGGATTTGTCCATTCGCGACTTCAAAACTTCATACCGGGTATCATAACTGCCGGCAACAACAAGTTGTTTTTCATCATGGTTAAACTTGATTGAAATCGGTTCCTGCTGTACAACAATAAGATGACATGTGTTCAGAGGCAATTTTAATTGCTGCTGAAGCTGGTGTGAAAGTCGTGCACAACCACATATCAACATAAACTGCCACAATCTAAGATTTTTTAAATATAAGCCATCAAATACAGCATCCTCTATCATGGACTTACCAACATAAATCCCATGGTCGACACCATCTGTCACTTTTTTCTCAAAATAATGCGGAAATGTCTGTTGAGCCTTTCGTTGTTCTTGATCAATGTATGCGGAAATAGTTTCATTAATCAAAGCTACGCTTTCTTCATAATCTTTTCGGGCCCGATGAATTGTATCACGTTTGGGATCTAATATACTACGGTAGGACTCAATCTTTTTTTCCAATCCCGGATCAAAAACCTGCATATGGGGAAAGAAAACTTCAACTTCATCTCGAATGAATTCTAGAGTTTCAGATTCCACTCCAGCTCCTAAATCTGCTTCACGAACCCTTGACAACTTCTGATCAATCCGGTGAGCCAACTCAAGTAAAAATGGCATCGGCTTCAAATCATAAGCTAAAGTAACAATTTCTTTAGTGAGGCTCAGTTGATCATACAAATCAGTTTGAACAGCCTTATTTTGCGCAGCGGAGGACCCACGTATATCAGATTGACCATACAATGGATAGACCTCGCGAAACACAATTTCTTCCATTTCAGTGACAGTTTCGCCACTTCGCTGCCTATCAAGAAGATTGAGCGCCGCATCTCGGAAACGCCATTCGATAGATGGATGAATAGCTGTACATTTTTCCTTAATTATCGTTTGTACACTGTTAGTAAAATCATCAATTCGCCTCTTCACTGCAGATGAAAACAATGAGACAACCTCCCACAATTTCATTGCATTCATGGAATTGAGATCTCCGACATTAACAGCCCTTAACTCCAAAATCCCAACCGGTACATCTTGATCATAGAGCGGTTCAACAATTATACTTTTAACACCTTGTTCTATAAGTCGGTCTTCAATTTTAGTACGTTTTCTCACCTTACTTAAGTCTTCGATGACAAGATGCCCCCCTTGATTGATAGCACGTTCATAAATTGACCCTTCAAGCTCTGAGCGATGTCGTCGGGTGGTACTCCAATCGAATGAATCCTGACCAGCATCTTCGCCGGAGTTAATCGTCCAAATCTGCTCGCCCTGAATCCCAGTCAAAGAGACGGTCATCTCTGCTAATTGCAGTACCGTTCGCAGTTTTTCTTGTAGTTCTTCAAAACGATCCCGGTTAGTAATCGATTCCTTTTCAACCAAATCTTGCTCAATAGAGGACAGAACTTGTTGTTCGGTGACATCGGAGGCACTGACTACAATAAAACCTTGAAATTCAAAGGTCTCAGGCCTTAACAGTTCCATTAACAGCTTCAAACCGGTTATATTTGCTAGCAGAGTCTTCTGTGCCGCATCTGTAACCGGCTTGATCTTCTCCCCCTTCAGATCACTCGAAAGTGAGGACAACAGAATCTTCAAACCGCCTAAGTTCGAAAGAAGATTTTTCTTCACTGTATTGGTCAGCTTCTTTGGCTTTCCTATAGCATTGACATGACAAAATTGCGAATCAAAATTCAACTTTAAATGCCGGACTAAACCAGAAACAGGATCGATGCTCGACGAAATAGTTGAATGGTCAAAGTCAAGTTCCAATCCATAGAATTTCGTTACAATATAAGAGTACGCATACAAAATTTGGACATAAATTTTAGTATGTTTATCTAAATCAGCCAGTTGATCGGAAAAAGTTCCATCCTCTCCCACCAGTAAATCCCGAAAAGGCGGAGTCATATAAAATGGGGTGTAATCAAAAGGAGGTATAACTGATACACAACTGCTATGATGCAAAGCTTCAGGCACAACAGCAGTCAACATCAGATCAATTAACTCTCTGTGTTTCTCGATTACAGACAAATCAGTAATAGGACGGAGCAACTCCGGCGCACTTTTCAGCTTTTCGTGTATCTCTTGCACAGACGAAACCTGAATACTCTTCCTGTCCCCATTCGACTTGTCTTGGTTCCAAAAATCGATTAGCGGAACCAAGCTCAGTGCGGACATAAAAGGGAACTCCTTTATATCCAGTTCATCAGCATAATTAAAATCCTGTGTCAACGGATTTACCGCCGAATCTCTATCTATGGACATTGCTTTCCCAGAAGAATTCACTTTAGTGCTATTGAAGTTGATACAACCAGTGAACGATGCAAACTGTTGAACGAACTAAATTCACATATTTAATCCCAACACTTTCAGCCGCTTATAGCTATCTAATCGATTCACTAGATAAGGTCGTCAGCTCCAGATCTCTCATAAACTGGGTTGCCTGATCTATTGAAGGTTTGTTATTCTGAAAGCGTTCCTGATAACCATCAAGAAGTTGATAGAGCTGGTTCAAATCGATTTCTCTTCGAGAGTTAGCTTCACGGATTCGACCAAATTGGCTCCGAATTTGGTCCGCCGACAGACTATCCGGGTGGTTGTTCAGGAAATGATCTTCAATTACATTGATAGTATGTCCCGCCATCCAGTATCTCAATCCACTGGATCCACCGGACCGTTGATAAATATACCCAGAAGGAACAAGGATAATCATTACAACAACCAATAGGAACACCAAAACTCGGCGATAGCAACCTGCCAACTTATTTTTTTTCGCCATTTCTTCTCTTAAACGCCACGCCGATTCCCCCATAAATCAACGTGAACCCTCGGCGAATATCGATACCCATTCTGCTTGCAAATTTTGATAATCCCTTCTTGCTTGGATTGTATTTCCTTTGCACTAATACCCTGCGGCATTAATACAACTGCCTCATTTGGAATCCCGATTTCTAATTGCAAGCACTGAATCTCTTCTAAATCTTTCGGTGTCTCCATCACAAACTTAAGTTGACAGGTGTAATTATCTAGAAATTTGTGAATCACGTCGGCACGGATTCTTTCACGCTGATGCATTTCGAAATAACGATTGCTCGGCTTCGGATTCGAATTTCGGAGTTTGGGACTCATCGAAATCAGGTGAGCACTGACATCCGCGTAGATTGTGGCGTTAGTTTCAATGGTAATGTGATGCCCGCCTTCACTCAATTCATGACACAGAACCATTAATTCCTTAGGCTTGAAGAAATGGTTCACCGCCCGTAATGACAACATATCTGCAGTTATATTTGGTGATTTCCTCTACAACTTTATTAACGGAAATAGATTTGTCTTCAGGTTCCCAACTGGTGTATGGCGTATCACACCAAATACAACGAAGGTTACAGTAGCTTGTTCGAAAGAAGACAGAAGGAACACCAGTTAACATCCCTTCACCTTGGATTGTATAGAATAATTCACTGTATTTCATGGCCAATCTAGAGCCTAAGATCAATAAGATCTAGGCTGACAAGCTTACCACAATTTTCAAATCTGTTACAATAATTTTCTTGCTCTTTGCAATCAAGATTCCATATAATCATTAGCGTATTGATACCCGATAATCAAAAAAGCATCTTGTTTCTAACAAGTTATTATCATTATCAGCACATCAGTCAAAAGGATCGCATAATATCTTGGGATTCCTCAACCCAATTTTTCTACTTGGTACGGTTATAGCTGTAGTACCATTGCTGATCCACTTGTGGAATCGCCATCAAGCAAAAACAGTAGATTTTAGTAGCCTTATCTTCCTACAAATCGCTCATCGTCAAAGTGTTCGACGGATACAGATCAAGCATTTAATAATCTTAATCCTTCGAATGCTCATTTTAATGTTCATCGCCTTAGCTCTCGCCCGACCTATACTAAAAAATCAGTTCTCACTTGCGGGCTCACGAACCAAAACGAGTTGTGTCATTATCCTTGATCACTCCTATAGTATGTCATATCAAGATATAGATGGCCACCGATTTGAGTTAGCAAAATCAGTTGCCATAGGCGTGGTAGAATCTTTGCAGAATGGTGATAATGTTTCCATCATCTTGATGTCTGACAAAGCAGAACCCATATTTCGAAAACTTACAAGAGATTTCGATCAAGTTAAATCTACTATCCAAAGTACTGACGTTTCATTCCAATCGACATCTATCTCACCAGCACTCGCAATGGCGCACGATCTGCTAACGGAATCCAGTGCCCCAAACAAGGAAATCTATCTGATTACCGATCTAGGTAAAAACGGCTGGCAGAATTTCGGTCGGTTGCCCAACCTTTCTGATGCACGGATTTTTTTATTGCCAATCAAAAATCCAGTCCCCAACAATTCAGGTATTGAAGATGTAAGTACTTCCCCAAAATTAATAGGTGTGAATATACCAATACACCTGAAAGTAGGAATAAAAAACTATTCAACGGACCCAGTCAACAGCACAAATTTGGCATTCTTTATCAACAATCAAAAACAGAGTAACATAGCCATCCACATTGGATCAGAAGAGCGTGTTGATCTAACTTTCAAGCATAGTTTTGAATTACCTGGTGTGCACACAGGGTATGTGGAACTACTTCCAGATCGTCTGCCGATTGATAATCGCCGCTATTTTGCTGTTGAGAGCTACAGACAACTTCAAGCTCTCTGTGTTGGAAACAATAATCTGTATTTATCCCTAGGACTAAATCCGGAAAGAGAGTTAAAACCGACAGAGGAATACACGGTATTACCATCAAGTTGCTCTCCAGATGAACTAAAGAATTTTACACTCGATAACTTTGACATTCTGATTTTGGCCGACCTCCCTGAACTTACAGATCAAGTTAAACAGGCAATACAGTCATTTTCACGAGCGGGAAAAACAATTATCATCTTTGTTGGCAACCAGATTGATAATATCAGTTACAACAACTTTTTCGAGTGGATACCAGCAACTTTTTTCAAATCTACAACTTGGGATCCGCCAACCACCATTTCAGATTACGATTCGGAACACCCAATCTTTGAAGTGTTTCAAGACAGATCTTTTTCTATCACTCCAAAATTCTATCGAGGTTTCCAACTAGAGCCAGCAAGAAACTCCAGTGTCATTGCCAAATTTCAGAACCAGATGCCGTTTATCATCGAGAGAAGAATTGGAAAAGGTAATGTATTATTATTTAATGTTTCTGTAACGGATCCATCAAGTTCAGACCTATTGGTAAGCCCGAAGTTCTTACCGCTTCTTCAACAGTCAGTGCTTTATGGAAAATCGCTACAGTCTTCCAGAAAGCGAAATTTGTTGGTCGGACAACCTTACATAACCAAGCTAGATCGACATAGATCTGCGGTTGCGGAGATCCATCTTACTGGTGATGTTTCACATACTATTCCAATTCAGAGTGATGGCACCTTAGAATTCCGTGATACGTACAAACCAGGTATTTATCAAATAAATGTGAGTGGTGGAAGTCCCAAGCTAAACGACTTTTTTGTGGTAAATGTTGATCCAAGTGAATCTGACTTAACACCAATCGATGCAAATCAGGCAGCTGATCGAATCTCAGCCCGCACGGCAGTAAAACCAGAAAGCGATACGTGGCGACAAACACTTAACTCTCAAAGGACAGGCAGAGAAATATGGGGTGAGATGCTAGTTCTTGCCACAGGTCTAATGCTTATTGAAAGTATTCTCTCAAATAAGAATGAGATATAAAGTTTCCCACCGCATACTTATTTGTTTTATCTTTACGTTTCTCATCTTTCATTTCCTACCGTTATTGCATGCCGAATTAAAATTGATACGAAATATTGTCCTAACCGGCAACAAATTTCTTTCCGATCAGCAAATTCGAGACCTGATGGACACTGATGTTAACCAAAACTATAGTCTAGATCTACTGGAGAAGGATTTTCAGCGCATTATTAAATTCTATCAGGACAATGGATACCGTTTCGCACGGATAGACCGAAACACTTTGTTCACTAAGCAATTTTCGGAAGGTGTTTATCTTCGCATTCATATTGATGAAGGAAAAATTGGTGGTATCATTGTTACTGGAAATCGAAGGACACAGAAAAATGTAATTGTTCGTGAGCTACTCTTTCAAGTTGGTTCCATCTACAACACCCAAGATGAGTTTGAAAGTGAACGTATTCTGCGGAGAAAACCGTATCTTGGGAGTGCTGAAATTTTCGCAACACGCGATTCCGAATCCAAGCTTGTGCGAATTGAAGTTGCGGTTACTGATGTGTGGACGATTATGCCAACCCTTGATCTACCAGCGTTTAGTAAGGATAGATCCGATTTACTAATTACACTCTCTGACTCGAATCTTCTGGGTTTAGGAAACAGTGCTGGTTTCCGATTTCATCAAATTCGTGCGGCTGAGGAGAGAACACGCAATCTCTTGAGTTTTAGCCATGGGATACCACGTATTTTTGATTCACATTGGGGAATATACGGCATATATACACAAAAACGTGAAGGCGATTCTTGGCAGGCACGATTACACCGACCGCTGTATTCACTTCAAACAAAATGGAGTGGCGATTCTTCGTTATCTGAGTCAATTGACCTTATCCATTGGTATGACAAAGATGGGAAAAAAACAGATACTTTTGAACGTCTCCTCTACATGCACTCAGGACAGATCATTCGAGTTTTCGGTAATCGATATCGACGCACACTAGTTGGACTATGGGCAAAATCAAGTAGGTCAATATACATCAAAACTGGAGAGGATATTTCACTATCCAATGCGAACCTGACCAATCGAAGTACCCAAAGAATCGGTATTTCTATCGAAAAGGTTCAACGGACTTACATTCGAACCCGTTTCTTGAATCAAATGGGACGTGTTGAAGACGTTGGTTTGGGACACTATTACGGCGTATCAATTGGACAGGCATCAAGCTGGTACGGTGCTGACCGGACAGATTCAGAATTGACCCTTTCTTTTGCTTCAATTCAGGCCTACCGCAGACGAGTCTTCCTCAATTCGCTGATGGGGGTTGTTACCAACTTTGATAAGCATCAGATATATAGTTCCATACTAACGGCACTGATTAAAGTAACTGCCAAAGACATCTACTATCAAACCCTAGCCCTTCAAGTAAAAACCGCAATGGGGTTCAATCTTGACGGTAAAGGACAAATATTGCTTGGAAACTTGCATGGTCTTCGAGGATATCGCCAAGTCCATTTCAGTGGCGAAAAGCGAATCGTCATTAATGTTGAAAGCCGCACCGTTTTTTGGGAAGGCTCTCACATTATCTTCGGTGCAGTAGCGTTTATAGATATCGGTTACATTTGGAAAGATATAGATATCAATATTCAGGATCCAAAAAGAAGCGTTGGTCTGGGATTGAGGTTCAGCAGTCCAAAACTGAACGGGTTCCAGGTTTATCGTTTGGACTTAGCCTTTCCATTGGATAGGAAAGGCCAATCAAAGCCAGTAATCAGCTATGCGGTGGGACACGCTTTCTAAATCAATGCCTATTTCCAACCAAATCATCTGCTTTATTTGCTAATTTCATCAATATTCTGTTAGCTACCGAATAATTGACTTTGAAGTCGGTACGATGCGTGTAACGCTAATTTTCTCTCGATCAATAAGTTCCCCAACACGCGGTCCAAGATTGCCTTTCCAGTGATCAGTTTCGTAAACCGAACGATACAAATCTTCTCGTTGCACTTCACTCTCAAAACGACGGATCCAGACATAGAGATCCCCATCTTCTTCAGGATTCTCGCTGACAAAACTTCCAACGACCACCATTCCTTTTGACAGCTGAAACGGTAGAATTTCTTCTTCCATAAGTTGAATCCAATTTTCACGTTGACCAGATTTTATGTTATATTGACGTAACTCAAAAAACATCCATTTCTCCTCTTAAACCAATTGTTAAAAATATTCAGTTTCCCAATTAGAATTCTACCATGAAAATAACCAACACAAAAAAATGATTGTTGTAACTACTCTGTGTTAGAGGGAAACAGCTTTACCTGTAGCCATAGATTCGAAAGCCGCGTCAATAACTTTCATTTGGTTGATGCAGCTTTCTGGTGAAACACGGTGAGGTTGACCTGTTTCCAGGCAATCACATAGATATTGCAACTGAAGGGTAAATTGGTTGGCCGGTTCAAAGTGAATTATCTCAAGACCATCTTTAGTATTCGGTTCTATCGTTACTGGCTGATTCTCATTGTTCCAAACTTTGTCCAATCTTAACATCCCTGCTGTCCCAGAAATTTCAGCGTACTGACCACCAGCCGCATTAAAACCAGTAGAAATTTGAGCAATACGATTATCAGGAAAAACTAACAGCAGATAAGTTCCATCATCCACTTCAAGCCCCGGTTGTGCAACAGCAAACACCTGAACCGGCTCGACACCAAAGATGAAGCGAGCATGGTGGATACAATAACAGGCAAGATCATAGATGCTACCACCACCTTTGGCCTTGTTGAATCGCCAGTTATTCTCGGGTTTCCTAGTTTCTGGCCCACCACCACCACCGCCTGTGCAAAACGTACTACGGATATTCATGACGTCCCCAATCGCTCCAGAATCAACAAGTTCTTTGGCCTTAAGATGCATCGGATGATGTCGAAATTTGAATGCTTCTGCAATCAAAATGCCATTTTCAGTAGCAGCAGCAACCATTTGCTCAGCCTCATAGGCATTCAGTGTGAATGGCTTTTCACATAGAATTGCCTTTACTTTTCCAGAATTGGCGATTTGAATACCGTTCTCGGCATGATAAGCTCCCCAAGTACAAATGCTGACAATATCCAGATTTTCTTTTTCCAGCATTTCGTCCAAATCGAGATATCTATTTGACACCTCGAACGTTTCTCCATACCGATTTAGCGCCTCTTCTGATACATCGCAGATGGCGCAGAGTTCAGCAGACTCTGCCTCCCGGCATGCATTTCCATGTGCGTGGGCAATTCCGCCAGTGCCGACGATTCCCACGCGAAAAAGATCGGTTGTTGTTCCGTTCAACATAATTGCTTCTCCATTGGCATTACTAACATCAACCTTTTTATCATAACTGAATACTATAAATAATTCCAGATTGGTAATATTAATGCGGTCCGATTCATACTACGTGACGCAATAGATTCACCATATCATATCTGAAGACCTATCACTAAAAATAAAGCTGGATCGACAACCATTATCAAGAATCATCTAAATTTAATTAACAAACTTCTTGTTAGGCACTAACTTAATTGAATCAAAGTAAGAAATCTATTAATCACCATAATCCTGGAATAAGAGCCTTGCGTTCAAGAGGATAACCAGGAAAATGCTGATGATACCAAAAATGATGGAAGCGAGACCTAGGAACCAGATTAGCAGCTGTCCAAACGGCAAATGTCAAGCTTGGCAGTGACCATGTGACCACGCCCCAACCAACCCACTCAATGATCTCACCCAAATAATTTGGACAGGATATCCATCGAAACAGTCCACCAAATGGAATCTTGTAATTCGATTCACCTGGCCGACGAAGGTTGCAGAGTATATAATCGGCTTGGCAATTGATAACGAAACCAACCAGAAAAAGCCCAAATCCAAATATGAATCGTGGATCCATAAGCCATCTGTTCGGGTAGCCATCGGAAATTGAAAACAAATAATGCCCAATAAAAAAACTATTTATGATATTAAACATAAAGCCTAATATCATAATTGTAACTGGCATTCGCTTTTCCTTGCCTCGCAAACGAAAAGGATAAATAAAGGCTCGGTGTACATAATGCATTTCCCACATAACCAGAAAAGCTATTGTAGTAACCGTTTTTGAATTCTGACCAAGTATAAAACTAAAAAAAAAGATGATTGGCGAGGGGGCCTCCATAACCAGCCAACCAATTTGATTTTTGACGGTAACACCCCATCCATGGCGTATATGACGACCATATGGGACAGGAATAACTAACAGTATCAGAAAAGATATTACAGACAATCCAAACCAACCGATAATCAGGAAATTGAAAAGCAGATGTTGGTTCATACCAGTTTCTGAGATTCGGACATCAAAGAATAAAACCTGTGTCTTGAAACCATTGCATGGTATCAATTAATGTTTCCTGTAAAGGTCGAGGATGGTAATCGAGTTCACAGCGTGCTTTTTGACAACTAATACTCCGATTACCACAAAGTGCGTGTAGAGACGCTTTGGTATAAAGCTGCCGTTTCTTTGTCAGGTAAGCCAACGTGCTGACAAAGGGAACACCAGCTTGAGCTAGCCACATTGGACATACGAAAGGAGGTGGAGGAACACCGACAATCTCTCCAATTATGTCTGCTAGTTTTTCGATCGAACACCAGTGACCGGATAGGATATATCGATCGCCACTTGCCAATTTCTCTTCAGCTCTAAGCGCACCTTTAATTACGTCGCGAACATCCACCCAATTAAATCCACCATCAACTAAAGCTGGCATTTTACTGGAAGCAATGTTGAGCAAAACTTGACCAAAATGAGAGGGGCGATAGTCATACGGCCCAATAACACCAGTTGGAATGATAATCACGGTTTCCAACCCTTGTTCAATTCCTCTATAAACTTCTTTTTCAGCTGCCGCTTTAGATCGATCATAAGGAGGATCGGTTTCTGATTCAGCTAAGGAACGTGATTCATCTATGGGAACATCTAGAGGTTTTTGTGTAAATGCATGAATTGAACTAAAATAGATCAATCGTTGTACACCACAATGCAAGCATGCTTTGATCACATTTTGCGTACCATAGACATTAATTAACTCAAGACGCGGCCATTCACTCGCTAGTATTGAAATGTAGGCGGCTAAATGGTAAACAACCTCCATCCCACTGAACGCGCGATACAAAGATGCCAAATCACGGACATCCCCCTTCACAATCTCAACGTCTAATCCATCAATTGCTCGCTGATCCCGATGGATCAACACACGTACGGCACGGCCCTGAGACAGTAGTGTACGGACCAAGTTTCCTCCGATATGTCCAGAGGCTCCCGTTACGACAGTTTTCATGAGCTGGTAAACCATTCCAGACAATTCTACAACCATACATCGTACACACGATCAGCCAATCGTTTAAAAATCACTACAGCTAATTTTTCACTTCACTTCTGTATCAACTCGATCAGAAATGAGCACTCCTCCACGAGACCAATGATCCTTCTCTACCTCTTCGATGACAACCATCGTACCATCTGGATTGGCATCGCAGATATCAACCATTGCATCGGTAATAGTTTTAACCAGTTGACGCTTTTGTTCCTGATTCCTACCTTTCAACATCTTAACCATAATAAAGGGCATATCCATCTCCTAGAAAGTAGATATATGCGACAATTCTAATACATTCGTTCCTTAGGATTGCAAGCACGTCATTATAGCAAAACCAAAGTGGAAATTCAATCAAACACCGATCGGTCTGAAATTGGTAATATATTCTTTGATTTTTCTGTTGTTTCCCTACTTCGTATACAGATAACACCAAGCTGATTAATCCCATTTAAATTAGGGTATAATAATTCATGCAAGTAAATGTCGATCCAATTGTTAGGATATTACTATGCTAAAAAACAACCGAGTTTTGCTGCTAGGAATATTGACAATAATGATGAATTGGACAGTGATGACTGAGCCTAACCAAACCGTTTTAGTTGACAACGAAGAGGCGCAAGCGTCCCTTATCATTCCGCCTGACTCCAGCCACTCAATTAAGTGCAGCTGACGAACTAAAAACCCATATAGAGGCAATCTCAGGCGCTAGAATCCCGATTACAGGCGATGATACAAAGGTCAACGGCGTTAAGACTTTGATTGGACCGCCACTCTCAAATTCCAGTTTGAACAAGATGCGGAAGGGTAGTGATGACCCTGCTACCTTCCGGATTTCCGTGACCAACGGAACAGTACAGTTAATGGGTCTTTCAGATCAGGGTATACTATTCGCCGTTTATGAATTATTGGAACAACTTGGTGTACGCTGGTTTGTTCCTGGAGAAATCGGCACTGATATCCCTCAGAATTCAACTATAACCGTACCTCATCAGGACATCATTCAGCATCCTGGTTTTGCAGGACGAATATTAACTCTTGACGGCAGAGGAAATAACAGTCAAAAATGGTTCAGGAGAATGAAGATGGGAGGTTTTAATACTGGAGGGCATGGGCTTGGAATCCACGCAGATCCAGAGACAGAGCCAGAACTTTTCATGATGGGAAATAACCATCGGACCAAATTCGCGCATGTAGAAAGAACCAGTGGTGGGACTAAAATAAAGGTCAGCCACCCTAAGGTGTTGCAACGAGTAATCGAGGCCTGCCGGAAAGATTTAGGAAAAAACCCCGACACCAAGTATATGAGCATTGGGCCAAAAGAGGGGCATGGATTCGGTTTTGATCAATGAGATGCTGACGATATTGACCCACTGCACGGCAACGTGTCAGTTACCGACCGATACGTAAAATTCTTCAATCTTATACTTGATGATATCCAGAGAGACTATCCTAATGTTGGATTGTCGTTTTACTGCTATTCGCAACACATGCGGCCGCCAGTTAGAGAAAATCCTAACTCAAAAATCCTGCCGGTACTAGCCCCCATAGACATTTGCCGGCTTCATGATATTGACAATCCGCATTGCTGGGAACGCCAATACATTAAAAAGATTATCGAAGGCTGGAAAGCACTTGACGTCAAGATGATGTACCGAGGATATTTGTTTAACCTTGCTGATCATGGGTTGCCTTTTTCCATGATTCAGCAGGTTCGTCGTGAATATCCATACTATCACCAGCAGGATATGATAGCGTGTCGAGTAGAATGTCATCCGGCATGGGCTTATCATGGTCCATCACTTTACCTAGCAGCCAAAATCATGTGGAATCCTGCACTCGATGTTGATGCGACGCTTGACGATTATTTTTCGCGGTTTTATGGTCCTGCGGCTAGACCAATGAGAACCCACTTCGAAATCCTTGAAAGTGCGATTCAAAAAGCTGATTACCATACCGGTAATGTTTTTGACATGCCGCATATTCTTACCCCAAAAGTTATGGATAAAATGAACATAACTCTTCAGCAAGCAGAAAATCTAGCTATTGATGATTCAATCTATGTGCGACGTGTTAACATAATCTGAATTGGGTATGACTACGGTGTAGCAAACCTAGCAATGATGGCAGCAGTCAAAATTTCGATTCTGTTCTAGCCAAAGAACAATTAGACCTAATAACAAAAGAAATCGGCCCAAAAGCTCTGGCACATGACCCACCTTTAATTAGTTGGCGTTACGGTGATGTTGAAAGAGGATTTATTAATCGCTTCTGGAAACAAACGGTTGAACCAAGCCTCAATCGTACCACAAATGGTAATAAGCTCGTCGCCAAGTTACCGGATGAATGGTTTTCATGCTTGATCCGTTTGATGGCGGTGAAGGATTAGGCCTGTGGAAACCTGATGTGGGAACCGACTCTTGGTAGAAACTAAAGACATACTCACAGTCTTGGCCCAACCAAGGTTTGCGCTACTACAAAGGAGCGGCTTAGTATCGAACTCAGGCGAATATACCAAGCAAATACAAGGGACGCAAGATATGTTTGTGGTTAGGCGGAGTGGATGAAACACCCAAAATTTGGGTCAATGGCACTCCATTACCAGAACTGACTCGTGGTACAGCCCGATTGGTCACCCCTGAGAAATGGATGAACTCGGCACCGACGGACTTACTAGCCCGACCATGATTTATGCTTCCAAGTAATTGGCAGTCATCCGATCGAATCGAATGAGCGTTTCAAGGACTAACCTGACTCCAACATAATACTAATATATCAAACAAGATGAAAGACTATAAATGGATATTGGAACGGACAATATACTTACATCCTAAGTAGTCTTCGATAACAAAGATAAGCTGAGCTAACCAGAAAGAGCAATATCAGTTATCATGAAAAAGCAGGAAACATTATTGGAAGGCATTGTTGTCGAGCGCTTTGTACCTAACAAACCTCATAAGGGTAAGGTCTTAGCTGCTGTTCAGGCACACGCAGACGACATTCCACTTTTCGCTGCCGGCACAATTGCCAAATTTATCGCAGAAGGTTACATAGGCTATCTGATCCAGACAACAAACGATGAGAAATGCGGACCAACGCCAAGTATCGGTCAAACTATATTGAGTAACGAATTCGAAGTCGACGAATTGGCTAAAGTCTTGGGATTAAAAATGGTATTCAATCTTGGATACCGGAATCACCGCTTGGACGAAGCGTCACCAACAGAACTACGGGCTCGATTGGTATTTCTATTTCGTGCCCTCAAAGTCGACAGCGTATTTACTTTCAATCCTTGGGGACATGGTGAAGAAAATCCAGATCACTACATAACTGCGCAAGCTGTTGAAGCCGCTCGCTGGATGGCTGGTATGGGTAAAGATTATCCGGAACAAGTTGCTTGTGGCATCACGCCTCACACTGTAAGAGAACAATATTATTGGGTCGCCCGTCGAGGCCAACCGTATAATCGGGTAATAGACATAAGCAACTACATAGAAGAAAAAGTGGCTTCCATGAGTACCAATAAATCTCAGGGCCCAGCCGGTTCACAAGGTTCTAGGCTGAGGGCAAAGCTGACAGAGCAGGCATTGCGTCTGCCAGAACTTGGTGATGATGATGAAACCGCGGATCGCCAGTACATTAAACTGTTTGGTTTAAAGGAGAACAGGGAACTCGGAAAAAGGCACGGACTAGAGTTCGCAGAAGGATTCTACTATGTCGGTCCCGGAGGCACATTTACTGGTTGTATTGAATCCACCGATGTAGAAAGTTACGTTGCCAAAAACGCTGTCCCCCTCTAACAAATATTAAGAGTAGATTGAAACGAGGAGATTCAATCTACTCTTAATATAAAGACAAAATTGTCTATGGCCGCACAATAGTCCCATCTAACCGCCGATCTTCAGACATATGACGAGGGATTTTTGTCTGTTCGATATCAAGTAATTGAGCAGCTTTTGTTTCATTGATGTCAATACCCAATCCTGATTGGTCATTAGTATAGAGATATCCTCCTTCAAGAATAGCATGTCCTGGAAAAACATCTAATTCCTCTGCATTAAAATGATTGTCTTCTTGAATTCCAAAACTCCAACTAGCTAAATCTAAATGCATCGCCGCCACCTGATTTACGGGATCATTATCCCCACCCTCCTGCCAAGCGGTATTTATCCCAAACCATTCGCACAAACTGGCAATCTTTCGGCATTGCGTAATACCTGCCGCTTTTGAAACCCTAACCCGGACAAAATCAATAAGCCTCTCGGTAATAAGAGGCATCCATTCGTGAGGATTAATAAAAAGTTCTCCCATTGCCTGCGGTGTTGTACATTGTTGCCGAATCAGGCGAAACCAAGCAATTTGCTCAGGTGGAAGCACATCTTCAAGAAAATACAAGCGGTAAGGTTCAAGGAGTTTAGACAAAGTTACAGCATTCTGCGGACGGAGATGTTCGTGAACATCGTGGGTCAGTTTAGGCTTAAATCCTAACTTTGAACGCAAATAATCGAACATCTTGGGAATGTTCTCCAAATAGGCCTCATCGTCAAAGAAATGTGGCTTATGCCAAGCATTTTTGGATAACCGTGCATCACTTTGATCAATGAATCCACCACCACCATACCCTCCAAGCTGACATCGAATAACCTGATATCCCTCTTCCATGTAACTTCGTACATCGTCCTCCAAAGCAACCAAATCACTTCCACTAGCATGGGCATAACACGGAACTGCTGCACGGCACGGACCACCTAAAAGTTGATAGACTGGCAATCCAGCTTCTTTCCCTTTGATATCCCAAAGGGCCATATCGATACCAGCCAAAGCGGTATTCAAAATTGACCCATTCCGCCAATATCCGCTGGTGAAAGCGGATTGCCAATTATCTTCGATATGACCTGCGTTGCGCCCAATTAGCTTTGGGCCGACACCTTGCTCTACTGCGGTAACCACTGTTTCAGCATGATACTGATCGCTGGCTGAACCAATACCATACAGCCCCGGTTGATCCGTTATAACCTTGACAATTACCCATGTCCCATTGGATCTGGTTCGAATGCATTGAATCTCTTTAATATTCGCCATCTGTTTCTCCTATATTGCTGATTTTTAACAGTGGCCGTTCCCAATATCAACCCGGGAATATTCACCATCAAATCAATCTATGAGTCACCATTATGGTTCAGCCACATTTTTTAATCAATCTAACTACTATGTTTCTCCTGTCCATTATCGTATCTAAGCTTGAAACAGACCATAAAATTGTATCCAACTAATAACTCGGTAACATAGTTCCACAGGGATACCCAATTTTTGTGGCGATGCGCCGACAGACAGAATCAGATTACCATGGCATAGCCAGCAAAGGTCTTAGGGTGAGGATTACCTACCAAATGCCAATTCGAAGAAGGGAGCTGCTGCGCTCTGGATGATACGCGAGATTTACAGGAGTAATATGAAGAACTTAATCCACAGAATACGAAAGATGAAGTTTTTAACGTAAACGGTGACAGTTAAACGAATATCGAACAGTATTCAATCACCTGACAAAGGATGGCTTTCATTCTTTTCTGCTGATTACAACGAGGTTGCTAAAGCCCTGATAGACTCACTAAATCAAATCAGTTAACATCTATCATGCGCCTTAATTCAAGTCACTCTATCCAAGCAATTTAGTGATGAGTCCCCATCCACTAATGCCAGCAAAGCAAATCAAGATTACAGCCGATACCAGCCCACCAACCAACATGGGAAGCCGCGTCCGATAAAGTACCGGCAATTTAAAATTCAGGTAGAGGGCAGCAAGCATCATCAAAGCTATTGAAAAATTGGCCAAGATAAATCCAGCAACTTGTGTCAGGATGTCGAACGGAACATTGAGCCAGACAATTATCATGGTAGCAGTGAAGATATAAACACACACGTTGCGACGAATTCTACCGTAATCCCACTCACGGTCAGGCCAGATGGCTTGAAAGAATTCCTGCATTACACGAGCATATATTTCAGGTAGCACTTGCAAAGTACCCCATAATGCAGCGATAATGCAAATATAGTAAAACCAGACCAACGAAGCGTGTATGTTACCCCAAACATGAGCTTGTTCAGTGAGTAAACTCCAACCTTTAAACTCGGTTTGGAGCGGGTACAAAACAGCGGCACCAGATAGCATGAAAGCACCTGTTACAATGAACAGCACAATTGCCCCAATACTCACATCCCATCGCAAGGGAGCGATAATTTTTCGTAATTGATTGGCCTGCGCCGGATCTTCAGGAAGATAATTAATTGTGTCTTGAGTAAAAGCGTGTCGTTGAATAACCGAAATCTTTTCATGCCCAGTCAATCCCCAGCGGTGCAGACCAATCCAGTTCGCATAAACAATATACCCCATTACGGATCCACCTACATAAGCAAAGGTGGTAGCCATTGTCAGTAACGGGTTTTTAACAGCATCCTGTGGTGTCCAATCGGTTGGTTCCGGCAGATGACCGAAACTCAGGCTGCCACCAACTGCTTTCCCGAAATCTGGACGTACCATCAGCGTACCAATAATGGTACCCCCAACGAGAATGCCACAGATGATAATCTGCTGCTTCTCCAGTTTTTCAAATGAGAGCATTAACCCGAATATAAGCGCTAAAGCAACGAAGGCAGAGGTGATGATGTTTTCCCAAACTGGCTCAGGAATAGAAGTTGGTAATATATCTCTGAGAATGAAATGAAACAGGTCACCGCAAGGTTTGGAAATCGGGACCCACGCCAAGGGAGCACCAATCATCTCCAAAGCAATAATTGCTATCAGTAACCAACCACGAGGGCCAGGTAAACGTACAAGGCGGTGACCTATATGTTCACCACTGACCGCTGTGTAACGACCAAGCAAATAAGTGACGAAAATCCCTTTGACAACACAACTTAAAAGCACCAACCATAGGAGTCCGTAACCAGCCCAAGCACCGGTACGAACAACGACAATGGTTTCTCCCGCACCGATACTAACTGAGGCGACAATTGCCGCTGGTCCAAAAACCGAAAGTAACCCGAACAATTTTTTGAATGACCAAGGTTCGGCATAGATACCAGTAACAGGAGGAATTTCAATTTTGCCTACTATCTGTTCAGTATTTTCTTGATCTGTATGCTTCATTATTCCACCTTAATTTAGTCTTTTGGTTCATCGCCATGCTCGCAGCCGCAAAACGCAAAGATATCATAACAATTTTCTTGAGAGAATAGAAATTTTTTCAAACTGCTCTTCAACTAACAATCGACTGTAACCGGTGATCTCCTCAAGATGAATATTTTGCCAAGCCGCCCATGGATGCTGAAGACGCCACCCACGCAACTGGACAGAAGAATAGCCTTCTCAGCGTGAACAAACGCATCTCTCTTTTCTGCATTCCAACTCGGCATCGATTTTGCCAGACATGCCAAACGAGTAATAATCAAATCACTATATTTCCTGCCTAATTCAGGAGATGACCCCAATTCAATCACACCATCTTTTCCATAATCAGGATCTGTTTTGATTCGATCAATTTCCACCAAATCCGGTTCCAGATGCCAGAGCAACGAGGTTTCACCAATACCAGCATGATCACCTAGATAGCCAGCGTCAAGCGCTAACCAATATTCAGGAATTCCGAGTACTGAAACCTGTAGCCGTTCGGTCATCCGGGTTGCGACTTCTCGAACGACAATCTGTTGATTATGCCCATAATGTCCCGTCAGCATAATAATAGCCTTAAAATCCAGTCGATGAAATTCGCCACACATCTTTTCCAGCCATGGTCGGAGCAAATAATTCTCCCATGAATTTTCCAGTTCCATTTTAACAGTTGCCGGTTTATCCAAACCTCCCATACCACCGTAAAGCGGAGGATGGACAATCCCACCAGATTTTTTAGCGGCTCCGATACAAAGAGCATGGGCTTTAAGGGCATCTAAACTAAGCGCATCATGTTCACCATGCCACTCCACCGTACCCAGAGGAAGAAAGACAACTGGTAACTTTTCAAATGCCAACCGGAACTCTGCTGGCAACATGCGTTCCCATTGAATCATTTCTTTCTGATTCTGATCCACCTTTTCTTCCTGTTAATCAGATTCCAGAATCAAATTCCCATTTTCAATCATTGATACTAACGGATGATCATCAATAGTTAGAGGAAGATCAATTCGCGCGTGACGTCTACTAGATTCATAACAGGCAAAGATGATCTCTGTCGCTTGGAGTGCTCGTTTACCACTTAGTTCGGGCATAACACCACTCTCCAACGACTCGACCAGATTAGCGATTGCCCGAGATATATAATTTGGGCCATGTAGATTTTCACCATTGGTATCAATCACTTCCCAAGCTGATGAATTCTTCCTCATGATTCGAAGATGGGACCCATCGGTAGCTCCAACCTCTATCATCCCATCTGTACCAATCAACCGATTATGGGCACCAACTCCTTTGGCACCGACTCCTGTTGCAATCAAGCCAAAGACTCCATTCTCATATTCCCAGTAACCAATGGCTTGGTTCTCCACAACCGCACCGAAAACCAGATTTTCTTTTCGATAATCGATTTGACCAATGACCCACTTGGCCGGCAGGTCGTCATTATAAAAACTGAACATATCGATATAATGCGTCCCATAGTCAAAAATATCGCCACAAGCCGCCTCAAGTCTTTGCAAACTACCGATTTCCTCATTTTTCAGGAGTTCTTTGGCCTTAACGAAAGGTAAGCCAAAACGACGCTGATGATTAAAAGTTAGCTGGATTCCAGCCACTTGGCACTTCTCAACCATTAATCGTGCATCTTCCCAATTATCAGCCATTGGTTTTTCACAATGAATAGCACGAACACCTGATGCCACACAATCAAACACCATCTGTGCGTGGAGTTTCGGCCAGACACAAACTGATACAATATCAAGATCCTCCTTCTTCAGCATCTCCATGTGCGAAAGATATGTATTCGGCAGTTGACAATGATCAGCAAAAGCTTGTGCATTTTCCGGTTTTATATCAGCACAAGCAATTAACTCACAGTTCTCAAGATCCTGATAGGCTTTGGCATGCTGATACGCCATAGCATATCCTATATGTCCCGGTTGCTACGCTCTGTTACCTGTGCCAATAAAACCAATTTTCAGTTTACTCAAAATCTATGTTCCCTAATTTAAAGTATGAATTTGTCAAGCATTTATTAGACATGGTAGATGTAAAGAGACCTGTTTTTCAGAGGCAGATCTATCCAGCTCCCATCCTGTCGATGGCTTTCAGCCACGGCCAGACATATTTCTGTCGCATGATGCGCAATTCCAATATCACCAAGCGTTTGACACCCTGTTTCTAAGGCATCAATCAAATCTTCCAAGCAAAAAATCGTTGCACTGTGATGCACAGGATCAGGATACTCCACATCAAGGAACGGGGTGTAACGATCAGTAACTTGCGTTTTTTGTTGTAATTGCCAATTCATGCCGTTATTGCTACTCTTGATTGCTCCTTCAGTTCCAAAAATTTCAAAATCCCAGTTTCCGACTGGAATTGTTGTTGCTTCTAATCCATTTTCAAAAACAATTTGGTAGGTAGAGCTAGGATCTGAATCTAACCGATTGTCCTCAATCAGCAAGCCATGAGGACGTAAATCACCACGAACACGGGTGGCCCATGAATCACCCATTAAGTACATCAAAGTATCAACTGAATGGATGTGACCATGTAACAGACTGGTCGCCGCATAGTGAACCCCATACTGCAAATCACCGATTTCACCTTGATCTATCCACTTTTTGGCTTGTTGATATCTCGAATCAAATCGCCTTAAAACTCCTGTATTAAGAAATACGCCATTCTCTCGACATGCTTCCAGAACCTTGTCCGCCTCATCCATCGAACAAGCAATCGCTTTTTCCAAGTAAATCATTTTTACACCTGATTCTACCACCTGCACCGCCATTTCCGCATGCAGTTCCCCCTTGGTACAAATGGCAACAATATCCGGCTCTTCCTGTACAATCATTTCAAGGTAATCTTGATATAAGGCATGGATACCCCATTTATTTGAGAAAGCAGATCTTTTTTCCAGAAGGATGTCAGCACCTGCTACCAATTCAATCCGATCAGTCTCTTGACACGAAGCAGCAACTGAGTATGGTAACTTCACCGGTGGGTAGTTGATAACCTCTTGATCAATTGTAGACGCCATTCTGCCAAGTCCTACAATTGCTAAACGATATTTTTTCATATCCCCTCTCTACAATATCATCTTTAACATCGTATGTTCTTCCAAACCTACCCAAAGGATATAGAACCAATTTTGCACAGTCTACTTTAAGGCAGTTTAACAATAAACCCATGAAGTTATTATATCTTTTGCATAGAAGATCTCTTATGAATAATTACATCACTAAGGCTAAGATATAACAAAGCATCTTAAATACAAGATAGCTACTTGAGAATTACCATTTTTTGGGTAGACGTATAATCTTGAGTTCTGAGGGTGCAGAAATAGACGCCACTGGCTACTTTACCACCGGCATCCGTCTTGCCATCCCAGTAGACAGCTCTCGACCGACTGACATACCTTCCCGCTTCCATATAACCGATTCTAATGGTTCTAATTGGTGTCCCTATTACATTATAAATTACAACTGTAACCTTTGAACTCTGGCTGAGTTCAAAAGGGATCCAAGTTTCCGGATTGAACGGGTTCGGGTAGTTCTGTCGCAGAAGTGTTTGACCGGGTAAACTCATGGATAGAGTTCTGAGAACGCTCAATACCAATTCTTCGGTCTCTGATCTACGAGATATTTTTTCCAATTCCATGATAGCCAATTGGATATTCTTCTTTTGCGGAGAAGAGAAATCAAATTTATTGGACAACATTGCTGGAGCAGACAATGCCTGACCAAAATTGCGTGTAACCTGAACCAGATCAAGTACATTTACGAAACTATCCTGATTGACATCTCCAACAAGATTGCCACCAATTTGGCCAAATTGCAATGCCACCTGCACTAAATCAAAAATATTGACAAAATTGTCGCCATTAACATCACCCAAAGCAACCCGACCAGTATCAACAACCTTATCACTGATGGAACCAACATCAACAATGATAATCCCAATATTGCTATCATTTGTTCCGTCATTCGCTTTGAAAGTAAAGGTATCAGTCCCATAGAAGTTAGCCTTGGGAGTATAAGTCAGCTTCGGTGAAGTTCCGGACAACTTGCCGTTTGAAGGATAACTGACAATGGTATACGTTAATCGATCCCCATCTGCATCACTACCAGTAAGCTCAAACTCAATCAAAGCACCTGTGACCGTCTTGATAGTCTGGCCATCAGCTATCGGATTGCTATTCGAGGTGATTGTAACTGAAGGCAACCAATTCCCATATGAACCCATGTTAGGTAGCGAACCACCAGCATAATCCCTGAGATCAATATTGACTCCACTCTCCAAAGTTCCTACATCAATACACGGGCTGTTTGCCTCAAGACGATAATCCCCGTCGACACTGCTTATAAATAGTGGGTCAACGTCAATGTTACTATCTGCCCAATTGACTGTTCCATTATCATTGGTCACAATTCCGGTCTTCCCTCCCTGGACATCAGAATAAGAAATAGAAATTGCATTCGATCTATCGTTTTCACTGAAATATACTTGCGGTAACAGATCCCCCCAAAGAATAACATTAACCAAAACAGGAGAAGAACTAGCTGAGCAGTATATGCCAACACCGCGTTGGGCCAAATTGTTAACGATAGTACAATTGATAAATCTAGGTGAAGAGACATCATAGCAATAAACCGCACCGCCATCACCCACAGCTCGATTATTGACAATATTACAGTTAGTAACAATCGGAGCAGAATCACTTATACAATAAATCGCACCACCATTTCCCATAGACTGATTATCAGCAACAATGCAGTTGATTAAGTACGGTGACGAACTATCATAACAAAAAAGCCCACCACCATAACGAGCAACCTGATTATTGATAATGATACAGTTAATAATCGTCGGTGACGAATTATTGAAATAGATCCCACCTCCCACATTGTTCGGCCATATGCCTGTCGCATTCCCTCTGGTGATGGTAAAACCATCCAAAACTGATAACGGCGTCTCCCTATTTCGAAAATAAAAACCTCGGATATACTGATCCTGACAATCTATTATGGTGGTGCCCGCCCCATTAACAGACTTTACGGTTATCGCCTTGCCTTTGAAATCTAGATTGACGTTCCCTACTCCCATATACGTCCCATCAGACACCAGAACACTATCTCCGTCAACTGCCGCATCAATTCCATCTTGAATGTTCGGTTTATCTTGCGGCACACGGATTTCGTTGGATTGCGGCAATGCTGACACGTAACCAGTCTTATCACTCTCATGGCCAGCATTGTCCAAAGCCGAAATCTGGTAATAATAAATTGTGCCGTTATCCAAACCAAGGAGGGTATATTTTTCCGTACCAGCGATGACTTTCGCCAGAAATGCTGCCGAATCGCTACTACTACCTCCATAGATATGATAGGCGGAAAGATCACTCTCACTGTTAGCTGACCAGATTAACTTCACCTGGTTGCTGCCAGCTGCTGTTGTCAACCCCAATGGCGCAGTAGGCGGGGAGGTATCTATCATCAATTCTTTTTTGAATGACAATGATTTTATATCTCCAGGCACCGGCAATGTTAAGATGGCACTGTTTCCTGCCGCATCCTCAATACGACCTCCATTCAAAGTCAGCGCATTGTCAACACTGTAACCCAAGTCACCACTGTTCTGACCAGCTGCAACCGTATAAATAAAAGTTAAAGTATCTGTACCACTGCCATTGAAATAATCAACCACGGCATCCTTTGCCCCAGTTTCCAGAGTGAGTTGCGGCGTTTCTTTAACTATGACACTTTCGCTGAAAGTAATTGTAAGCGCTATAACATCTGACTCTCTATAGACACCATTTCTAGCGGTAGAAGAAACGGATGTAACAACTGACGCAGTGACATCCGTTGGCGTACCATGCAAATTTTCATAGGCACCCATATCCGGTTTGGAACCAGTTGGATTGGGACGGGAATTACCCTCAATATCTGTTTTAGGCATGCTCGTCGAGGTACCGACACCAATGCAGGGATTGTTATCCATGAGATGATAATCCCCAACAGCAGCATCTACAAAAAGCGGATCAACGTCGATGTTGCCGTTTCCCCAATTAATTATTCCATTACTGTTGGTGGCAATTCCAGCTCGGCCACCCTGCACGTTGGAATAGGAAACAGTAATCTCGTTAGAAATACTGGAATCACTGAAATAGATCACCTGTGGACTCTCTCCCCAAATGATAGTGTTAATCAAGGAGGGAGAAGAAAACAGCCTACAATAAATTCCACTGCCGTTACTTGCCTGATTGTCAGAAATGGTACAGTTAGTTAAAATAGGAGAAGAAGCACCACAGTAAATTCCACCTCCATCCCCAACAGCTTGATTGTCAGCGACAACACAGTTAACAATGACAGGAGAGGAATTATTAATACAATAAATTCCACTGCCGTTACTTGCCTGATTGTTAGAAATGATGCAACCAGTAACAGATGGAGAAGAATTGTTGCTAGCATAGATCCCGCCACCGTTTCTACTCACTTGGTTGGCAGTAACAATACAATCAACAACAACGGGAGAAGAATTATTAACACAGTAGATCCCGCCACCGTTAGTCGACTGATTGTCTATGATTACACACTTGGCAATAGTTGGAGAAGCATTCTCGCAATAAATTCCACCGCCGCTTTTGACTTTACTTTTCGTGATCGTAAATCCACGCAGCACAGAAGATTGTGTTTCTCCGTTTCGGAAGTACACCCCTCTGACATCCTGATCTTGACAATCGATAATTGTGGATGTACTTCCATTAACAGATCTAATTGTAATTGCTTTACCCTTGAAATCCAGATCAACATTACCCTTACCCTTATAAGTGCCATCATCGACCAGAATAATATCACCACTGACTGCCGCATCAATTCCCGACTGAATTGTTGGTTGGTCTTGAGGAACACGAATTGGTAAAATCAGCCTTAGATCTAACAGATTTTCATAGGCACCCATATCCGGTGGAGTCCCTCTATAATTACCTTCAATATCCATTACAGGAACACCCTCAGCGGCACCAGCACCGATGCAGGAACTATTATCCTTAATGCGGTAATTCCAGCTAGTAGTATCTACAAACAATGGATCAGCGTTAATGTTACCCCCTCCCCACTTGATTTTTCCTCGCCTACCATAAGATATTACAGCTTGAACATTAGAATAAGAGATACGGGCCAAACTTGGATCTCCATCTCCGAAAACAATTTCATCTGGACTGTTCTCCCAAATGATTGCACCTATAATAGTGACGGACGAACCGTTCCGGCAAAATATCCCACCCCCATTATCAGCTAGATTGTCAGTAATAGTACAGTTGGTAATCATCGGTGACGAATTATCGCTATAGATCCCACCGCCAGTTTGAGCGCGATTATTAGTGACAACACAATTAATCAACCGAGGAGAGGAATCGTTACCACAAAAAACGCCGCCACCGTTAATACTCTGATTATTAATAATAATACAGTTGGTAATCGTCGGTGACGAATTGTGGCAATAAATTCCACTACCGTTGGTTATAGTGAATCCGTCCAAAACAGAAGCTTGTGTTTCGCCACTTCGAAAATAGAATCCTCCAGTATCCTGACTTTGACAATCGATAATTGTGGAAGCTGCTCTGTTAACAGACTTGACTGTAATCGTTTTGCCTTTAAGATCTAGGTTGACGTTGCCAGTTCCCGTATATATTCCATCAGCTACCAACACAGTATCACCATTAATAGCTTTGTCAATTCCAGCTTGGATTGTCGGTTGATCCTGTGGAACACGGATCGGTGCCGTTCGTTTAAAATCGAGAGGATTTTCATAGGCACCTATATCGGGGGAGACACCTCTAGGATTACCTAGAATATCAGTTAAAGGTGTGCCTGTATTCGTCCCCGCACCGATACAGGAACTGTCATACATAAGACGATAATCCCCAACAATCGCGTCCACAAAAAGCGGGTCAACTTCAATATTACCGTCTTCCCAGTTAACTGTACCATTGTCATTAACTACAATACCAGATTGACCATCTTGGACATCAGAGTAGGAAATGTTGATGGTGTTCGGCTTGCCGACACTCAAGAAAATCTCCTGTGGACTGTCACCCCAAAGGATAGTGTTGATGACAGTCAGTAACACATTGTTGGTACCATAAATCCCGCCACCGCTTTGTGCCTGATTGTTAGTTATGGTACAATTGATGATAATCAGTAACGAATTATTGCAGAAAACACCACCACCGTTAGAATCAGCACGGTTGCCGATGATAGTACAATTGGTAAGGTTAGGAGAAGATTTTTCACAATAGACACCAGCACCGCTTTGTGCCTGATTGTCAGTGATAATGCAGCTAGTAATCGTTGGTGATGAACTATTATAGCAAACAATACCAGCACCGTTTTGAGCCTGGTTGTTAGTTATAGTACAGTTGACAATGGTCGGTGACGAATTACTACAAAAAATACCGCTGCCATTGGTTATAGTGAATCCATCCAGAACAGAAGTCTGTGTTTCTCCGTTTCGGAAATAGAACCCTCTGGTATTCTGATTTTGACAATCGACGATTGCAGACGCTGCACCGTTAACAGATCTAACAATAATTGACTTTCCCATGAAGTCCAGACTAACGTTACTCCTGCCAGTATACACACCATCAGCCACCAGTACCATATCCCCTCTAGTAGCAGCATTAATCCCGGCTTGGATTGTCGATTTATCTTGAGGAACACGGATTGTTGTCACCAATCTGGTATCCAAGACGCTCTCATAGGCTCCAATGTCCGGAGGAACTCCTCTAACATTACCTTCAATATCAGTAGGGATATCAACAACCGTTCCCATACCAATACAGAGGCTGTCATCTAATAAATGATAATCCCCATTAACGGCATCAACAAAAAGCGGATCAGCATCAGGAATCACCGAACTAGTTCTAATATTGCCAGCCCCCCAGTTAACCGTTCCATTGTCATTGGTAACAATCTTGGATTTTCCGCCTTGAACATCGGAATAGGAAACGCTGATTGTACTTGGTCTTCCAGTCCCAAAATAAATTTCCTGAGGGCTATCTGCCCAAAAGATAGTATTGATAACAGTTGGAGAAGAGCTGTTTTGAGAATAAATCCCGCCTCCACTCCCAGCTTGATTCCCAACAACTGTACAGTTAATAAAAGTTGGTGAAGAATTGACATCACATAATACCCCTCCGCCACGGCTTTGTGCCTTATTACTAACAATAAGACAGTTGATAATGTTCGGATCGGACCTATTGTGGCACACAATTCCACTACCATTCAGGGCTTGATTATTGGTAATGATACAGTTGGAAATACGGGGAAAAGATTTGGATTTACAGTGGATTCCACCGCCATCACCCGCAACGGCCTGATTATCGGCGATAGTACAATTGTTAATCGATGGGGAGGAATTTTTGCAATAGATACCACCGCCATCGCGAGCTGATTTATTATTGGTAATGATGCAATCAATGATGTTCGGATCGGATTTATCGTAACAAAATATTCCTCCGCCACTTTGAGCCTGATTATCTGAAATTGTACATCCGGTAATAGTCGGAGAAGATCTATCAGCACAAAAAACCCCACCGCCACTACCGGAGGACCGGTTACCAGTAATAATACAATTTTTGACAATGGGTGATGAACCGTTTTGACAAAATATCCCACTACCACCAATTTGAGTCTGATTGCCAGTAATTCTACAGTCAATAATCATAGGGGATGAATTATCGCAAAATATCCCGCCCCCCTTCACTATAGTAAATCCTTCTAGGACAGCAGATTGTGTTTCCCCGTTTCGGAAGTACACCCCTCTGACATCCTGATCTTGACAATCGATAATTGTGGACACCGCTCCACTAACAGATCTAACGGCGATTGCTTTTCCCAAAAAATCTAGGCTGACATTGCCAAGCCCTTTGTATGTACCAACATCAACGAGAACAATATCACCACTACCCGCAACATCAATTGCAGTTTGGATTGTTGGCCGATCTTGCGGCACACGGATAACCATGGTTATTTTGACATTTAGCGGATTTTCATAAGCACCTATATCGGGAGGTGAACCTCTATAATTACCTTCAACATCAGTTTTGGGAGCACCTTCGGCAGTGCCTGCCCCTATACAGAGACTATTGTCCCTGAGGTGATAGTCTCCATTGACAGGATCAACAAACAGTGGATCGACGTCAGGCACTAATGTGCTAAGTCTAATATTGCCATCTCCCCAGTTAATGGTTCCGTTGTCATTGGTAACGATCCCCGATTTCCCACCTTGGATATCGGAGTACGAAACAGTGATTGTATTGGGCTTACCAATCCCAAAATAGACTTCCTGTGGACTATCTTTCCAGAAAATAGCATTAACAACAATAGGAGAGGAACCAGCTGAACAAAAAACACCTCCACCATTTTCAGCCTGATTGTTAATGAACGTGCAATTAATCAAGCGAGGAGCAGAAGAGGAACAAAATATCCCGCTACCATTTTGGGCCTGACTGTTGATAACAACACAGTTGGCAATCGTTGGTGACGAATTATTACAATAGATTCCACCACCATTGTCTACCGATTGATTGCCAATAATCTTACAGTTGGTGATATCAGGAGAAGAATTAGCAGAGCAAAAAACACCTCCACCATTTTCAGCCTGATTGCCCGTAATAATACAATCAACGATGTTAGGAGAAGAAGCCCCACAAAGAATCCCACCACCATTTTCAGCCTGATTATTGACAATGATACAGTTAGCAATCGTCGGTGACGAATTATTGAAATAGATCCCACCTCCCACATTGTTCGGCCATACGCCCGTCGCATTCCCTCTGGTGATGGTAAAACCATCCAAAACTGATAACGGCGTCTCCCTATTTCGAAAATAAAAACCCCGGGTATGCTGATCCTGACAATCTATTATGGTGGTGCCCGCCCCATTAACAGACTTTACTGTTATCGTCTTGCCCTTGAAATCTAGATTGACGTTTCCTACTCCCGTATACGTCCCATCAGATACCAGAACAGTCTCCCCATCAACTGCCGCATCAATTCCATCTTGAATGTTCGGTTTATCTTGCGGCACAAGGATTTCGTTGGATTGCGGTAATGCTGACACGTAACCAGTCTTATCACTCTCATTGCCAACATTGTCCAAAGCCGAAATCTGATAGTAATAAGTTGTGCCGTTATCCAAACCAAGGTGGGTATATCTTTCTGTACCAGCAACAACCTTTGCCAGAAACGGTATCAAATCGCTACTGCCCCCCCCATAGATATGATAGGCGGAAAGATCATTCTCACTGTTAGCCGACCAGATTAACCTCACCTGACCGTTGCTAGCTATTGTTGCCAGCCCCAATGGCGCAGTAGGCGAGGAAGTATCTATCACTAATCCTTTCTTGAATGACAATGATCTTATACCTCCAGGCACCGGCAATGTTAAGACGGCACTGTTTCCTGCCGCATCCTCAATACGCCCCCCGTTCAAAGTCAGCGCATTGTCAGCACTGTAACCCAAGTCATCACTGTTCTGACCAGCTGCAACCGTATAAATGAAAGTTAAAGTATCTGTACCACTGCCACTGGAATAATCAACCACGGCATCCTTTGCCCCGGTTTCTAGAGTGAGTTGTGGTGTTTCTGTAACTATGACACTTTCGCTGAAGATAATTGTAAGCGCTATAATATCTGGCTCTTTATAGATACCATTTCTCGTAGGGGAAGTAACCACAGCAACCACAGGAGGAGTAATATCTGTTGGTGTGGCACGCAAATTTTCATAGGCCCCAATATCCGGTTTGGAACCAGTTGGATTTGGACGGGCATTACCCTCAATATCTGTTTTAGGTGCGTTCCTCATGGTACCAGCACCAATACAGGAACTATTATCTCTAAGATGATAATTCTCAGCAGCAGCCTCTACAAAAAGCGGATCAACGTCGATGTTACCGTCAGCCCAATTAATTCTTCCATTATCATTGGTGACAATTTCAGCCTGGCCACCTTGAACGTTGGAATAGGAGACGGCAATTTTGTTGGAAAGACCGGAATCACTGAAATAGATCGCCTGTGGGCTATCTTCCCAAACGATGGTGTTGATGATGGTGAGAGACAAATTGTTGAAACCATAAATCCCACCACCAATCTCCGACTGATTGTTGGTGATAGTACAATTAATAAAACGCGAAGATGAATTATTAGAACAATAAACTCCTCCTCCATTCTTCTGTGCCTGATTTTTGGTAATAGTGCAATTGACGAGGTCAGGAGACGATTCGGCACAAAGGATCCCACCACCATTACTGGCTTGATTTCCTGTGACAATGCAATTGATGATAGTCGGAGAAGATTTGTTGCAATAGATCCCACCTCCAATATTATTCGGCCAGACACCTGTAGCTTTGCCTCCAGTTATTGTGAATCCATCTACGAAAGAAGATAGTGTTTCCCCGCTATGAAAATAAAATCCCCTTATATTTTGATTTTGGCAGTCGATAATGGTGGCCGCAGCACCATTAACAGATTTAACGGTAATGGTCTTTCCTTTGAAATCTAAATTGACGTTACCTTCTCCGGTATACGTGCCATCGGACACCAGAACAGTATCTCCATCAACTGCTGTCTCAATTCCAGCCTGTATGGTCGGTTGATCTTTCGGTACATGGACCGTAGCTGCATGAAGCCATTGACACCCCCAAACTAAAATTATCAACCCTACAGTAAACATTGACTCCCGTTTCACCGCTAGCAGGGCACATAAATTTTTGTCCAGTATAGCCATTCTAAATTCTTGCCTAATTCCTTCAACCACGCTGCAAATGCGACCATTCCGACTTAGGACAACCACTTTCTCGATCCCATTGAGACAGATCTAAATACGGTGATAAAGCACTCAGGCCAAACACTCGTTTACCCTCTTCACCTGCTCGATCTAAAACTTCCGGTTCGACAATTCGCGAGAGTTCAGATTCACCGCGCAACCATTGTCTACGCCAAGGCGTAAAAAGCGCATACCGCGTTTCACCGGCAGAGTTCTCAGAAGCACCATGCCACGTGTTAATGTTGAAGATCAGCGTTGACCCCCGCTCAGCTTCAACGATTCTTTCACCATAAACTGGAGAAGGAGGTACGCTGAGTGCCTGGTACTTATAACTGCCAGGCACAACTCGAGTCGCACCGTTGGTTTTTGTAAAATTACTGATACAGAAAATAACGTTAAATGCTAATACATGACTGGTAATCCGACGGTTGTTATCCACTGGTGCAAGTGAATCCAATCGGTTAGGACCAGTTATCGATCCATCGGAATGAAGACCCCCTCCTCCTGATCCAGAATGAAGAATACTGCCATAAACACCACTGAGAACAGCATCTTGACCCAGAAAATGCCGAATGACCTCCAATAATGGCGGAATTTGATAAACCCGCTCAAAAACTCGAGCCTTATTGAACAGGTTTCCCAGCCAAACTTTCTTTTCCGAAAGCCCTTCAAGTTCTTGTCGGGCTTGATCACATTCATCCGAGGTAAGCACACCTGGCAGGACCGTATAGCCATCTAACTGAATACGTAAAATATGCTCGTCAAATTCATCGCGCGTCATTTTTAAAACCCTCATAAATTTAATAAACATCCTGTATAGTGAAACAGGATTCAAATGCTTTTACCGCATTTTTCCCAACTGGGCGTAATTCCCTAAAATCCGGCAGTTGATAATGATTACTGGATGGTTGTGGAACACCCAACTTTTCCTCAAAGCTCGAGAAAATAAATGCCAATCCTGACTCTCTTAGCTTTGCGCGAAAGAGGATGATATACTTATACTTCACTGGACTTGACTAGCATACACATAGTAAGCACCAATAGTAAAATTATCTTCATCCGTTAAAAAAGTCTGTAAACGAGTTTCACCTGCCTTCAGGACAAATGTGAACTTTATTCCTTTAGCATCAGAGGGGATGGTCTTCACTTGTTCCTGATCACCAATTCGGATCTGAGCCTTTTCCAAGTTAAGAGCCTGGCCGCCATTATATAGATCAATTATTTCTCCAAGAATCCCTGCCGTAATATATCTATCCTCTTCTTTGGGCCATCGTCTGAGTTCAAAGACATACTCACCATCCTCAGCGATTTCAACTGCCCAGTATCCATTGCACTCCAATCCATGGCGTATTTGTCCCTGATTCCAAGCATGAGCTTCACCATGCCAATCGTGACTGGTTAGCAATGAAATCTTTTCACTTTGACTACCAATTATAATTGGGCAGTCCTCATCAAAACGAGGTGAAACCAAATCCCACCATATTTCATAATGTTTACGGAGTTGCCCAACCAGATCCGGATGATCAACAGACACATCATCCCGTTGCTCCGGATCAACCAAAATGTCATAAAGTCCAGCACCGTTAATCAACCGCCAACGTCGGGTCATGGTCGCGCTTTGCTTCCATTTAATTGGATGTTCAACACGTTGCGAATCGGTGACAATCACCCGATCTGGCCATTCTTCAGTCTCGCCACGAAACAAAGGAACCAAACTGATACCGTGAAACTGACGATCTTCTGCCACCTGCAATTGACACAAATCTATCAGTGTCGGCAACAGGTCTATGTTAGCAGCCAATTGATCAACATCTCGTCCCTCTGTAAACCCAGCGTCAGGCCAATGCATAAAAAACGGCACACGATGTCCACCTTCATACTCTGATCCCTTCTTACCACGCATACCGGCGTTAAACCCATCTGAGACATATTGATCCCAATCCAATTCACAACCAGCATCTGAACCATTGTCAGTCATAAAAATCAGAATCGTGTTATCTTCAATACCGAGATTTTTCAGCCTGGTTCGCAATCGCGCCATATTTTCGTCGATGTTAGTAATCATTCCGTAAAAATTGGCACGAGAGTCAGGAACTTGTCCACGATAAAGTTCACTATAAGAATTTGGGACACGAAACGGACCGTGCGGCGCATTAGTCGACAGATAGCAAAAAAATGGCTGATCCTTGTTTCGTTCGATGAACTTCATGGCCTCATCAAACCAAACGTCAGTACAGTAACCTTCAAAAGATTCTTCTACCCCGTTCCGAAAGAAGGTATCATCAAAGTAATCATTTCCCCAATAATCCGGTGTTTGACTAATCCCACCTCCACCATGGTAAAGTGCCTCTTCAAATCCCCGATTATGTGGCCGAAATGGATAATTATCGCCTAAATGCCATTTGCCGAACATGCCCGTTCTGTAACCATTCGCACGAAAGATATCGGCCATTGTAACTTCATCATGGCGTAGAAGTGAACGCCCTCCGATAGTGTGCCAAACACCAGTACAGTTACAGTAACGACCAGTCATAATCCCAGCTCGGGTAGGAGCACAAGTTGGACCAACATGCAAATTAGCCAAGCGAAGGCTTTGACCATGCAACCGGTCCAGGTTCGGGGTTTGGATAATCGGGTTCCCGTGACAACCCAAATCACCGTATCCTTGATCATCAGTAATTACAAATACAACGTTTGGCTGACCACCAACACTAGCCTGATGCTGAAACCCAACTTGATTATTCAAAACCTGGTTGGACATTAACTTCCCTCCTTAAATGGGAAAACGTTGATACAATCGACAGAGCCAATAATTTGAACCAACCGTCATCATTGATCCTGCTTAAGCTTGTACTCGAATCTTTAACGCATTTTAATTTACTTGCGCAATCTAGTTCTCGGACTCCAATAAGATTACATTTTCAGCTGTTATTGTCACAGTTTGTCCATCGTATGGAAAAATTGTATTGGGGAAAATTTTTTGTGCCGCGGTCAAGGCTGATTGGGCTTGATTTTGCTGGCAATGAACCAAAGCCAGTAAGTTGACGTTGGCATCCCCAGCGATAGACGCTGCTTGTTCAGCCCCTGAGTGACCCGAAGAGGAACCCGGTTTTGGGTTTTCCGCACCATACGATGCTTCATGGATCAGAAAATGAGATCCCTTAACATGATCAGCAATTGACGGATGATATGCAGTATCTCCTGTAAACGATACCACTGCCTGAGTATATTTATCTGTAAACCTATAACATAGCCCTTGTACCGGATGGATTGTGGTACTAGTATCAATACAGAACACCTGATCTTGATAGGATTGTCCCGGTTGAATTGGGATAATATCCGGAGCATAATCTATGGCAGGGAAACGATGCGTTTGTAAAAAAAAACGTGCCGACTTGACTACCCTCTCTATATCCTCAGCAGGACCAACAATTTTAAGAGGTAATCTATCCGGATAATCACGGCGACGCATACTTAAATAAAATAGTAGATGTGGCAAACCGATATAGTGATCATGATGACAATGTGTAATAAACAGATACTCCAAGCCCATCGGACTAAAACCATACTCCAGCATCTTGATAGCAGCATACCAACCTGTATCAACCAAGTATTTACCGTTAATGATAAAACTTACGGTATCGTATCCCGCTTCTGGAACAGCTGATCCAGTACTTAAAAACGTGACTTTTGTCTGGGGTTCGAGCATCTTTATGGTTTCAATAACTTAGCACACTCACTTCTTCATTTCTCTTCACCCATTTTACCAGTCGGCAACACTCCCATCCGAATCATAGTAAAATTCTCCACCGAGTTCTTCTTGATAAACACCACAGTCCTGCTCAGCTTCTGTTTCATCAATTTCAAATCCCAGGCCGGGTTTGGTTGGCAAGTCAATATGACCATCTTTAACCCGCCAATTTTCTTTAAAGAGTCCGGCACCTAACCCTGAATCAACTTGTTCCTGAATCAAGAAGTTCGGTACTGCGGCATCCACATGCAATGAAGCGGAAAAAGCCACGGGTCCAATGGCACAATGCGGCATAATATGTATATAGTAAACTTCACCCATATTTGCAACTTTCTTGAGTTCAGTAATACCACCGACATGAGAAGTATCAGGCTGGATATAAGCCACCGCCTGCTTCTCAAAAATCTCACGGAATTCCCAACGGGTTAACAGCCTTTCGCCAGTAGCAATAGGAAACGTAACATGATCGGAAACCAGTTTTAGGGCCTCAATATTTTCTTGAGGAACTGGTTCTTCAACGAACATCGGTCGCATGCCTCTTAGTTCATGACAAATTTCAATCGCAAGTGCCGGCGTCATTTTGCCGTGGAAATCAAATGCCAGTTCAATATCCGGACCAACCCATTCACGCATCAAGTAAGCACGTTCAACAAAACAATCAATAACTGATGGGGCTTCGTGAGCACGCCATTTCCCACCAAGCCCAGACTTGAATGCAGTATATCCCCCTGCTTTCTGTAACCATTCGAGTCGGTCTTTGGCGGATGCTTTGCCTTCATCTGTCAGGCTGCCAATTCCCCAATGCGCATAAACACGGATTCGATCTCGAACCGGACCGCCAAGTAGCTGATACACTGGCACCCCATAATATTTGCCCGCAATATCCCACAAGGCTTGATCAATCCCTGAAAGTGCTGTCATCAGCACGTTCCCTCCCCGAAAGAACGCAGACCGATAGATGTGTTGCCAATGATGTTCAATTCGGAGTGGATCTTTCCCTATCAGATAACCCGACAGTTCTTCGACAGCGGCGACGGTACTCTTCGGTTTCCCCTCAAGAGTGGTCTCTCCCCAACCGACCAAACCGTTATCAGTGGTAATTTTAACTAACCGTATTCGTGGACGCGGGAAAAATTGTTCAATCCCAGTAATCTTCATAAATTACCTCTTCAGTGTCTACGCTAAAAGATTATTTTTAGTACGAGGACCAAGTTATTGTGCAGTGTATCCGCCATCCACAAGAAGAGACGTCCCCGTAACAAAGGACGCATCATCAGAAGCTAAGAACAAAATACCATGCGCAATCTCGCGAGGTTGGCCTAGCCGTTTCAGTAAACATGGTTGATTCAGATGTGCATTTGCCTCTTCCAATGTTATCCCTTCCTCCTGTATAGCCTTTTCAAGCGCCGGAGTATGAGTAACTCCGGGACAGACAGTGTTGACACGTATGTTGAAAGGGGCCAGATCCATAGCCAAACATCTGGTAAAATTCAGAATGGCTGATTTTGATGTGTTATAAGGCACGTAATCCGGCTGAGCAATCATTGAACTGATAGAGCCAATATTAACGATAGCACCACTACTACCTTGCTTCATCACCGGAAGTACTGCTTTAACACAGAAGGCAGGACCTTTTACGTTAACACTGAAAACATGGTCCCAATCTTCTGTAGTTGCGTCTTCGACTCTGCCAAAAACAAAGGCAGCAGCATTATTTACAAGAATATCGATTTTACCATATTCACAGTAGGCAAGATCGGCTATTTTACGGCTGTCTTCTTCCTTGGAAACATCAGCTTCAACAGAAACCGCCTCCCCGCCAGCACTCTGAATACTCTGTACTGTCTCATTAGCGCCTTCAAGATTGATTTCTGCCACAACGACCTTTGCACCCTCCTCAGCAAAAAGTTGTGCTGTTGCTCTCCCAATCCCTGATCCAGATCCAGTAATAATTGCCACTTTATCTTCCAGACGCATCCTTCTACTCTCCTAAATGTTGTTTAATTACTCAATTTCAATACTAACAACAATGTAAGCACCAAATTTCTACGACTGTAAATACGCTAATATATCCTCTCTACCCGCGTGACGGTTCATCCATTCTTTCTCTGGCTTGACGTGATAGTTCTGCAATATGACCATCGTTAGCCATTACCTGTTCCAGATGTCGAATTCGTTCCAAACCAGCCGTTTCCATCATGATCTGACCGTAAGCACGATCGACCCAAAACCTGGCTACACCGTCCAGATAGTCTCGAAGTTCTTGAACACGATCCTCAGGATAGCGCTGACACAGATTCATGGTAAACATTCTCCGCCAACCACCACCACCAAAGGAAGCATGTTTAGTTTTGTGATTGAATACCACTACGTCGCCAGGTTCCGTTTCAATTGCCTGAGCCGGAACTTGACTGCCATCAATCTCCCACAGATCCTGGCTGTTCCCAAGACCTCTGCCTAATGAATCCGCATACTGATCACCAAAACGATGACTCCCCGGGATGACTCGCATGCATCCAGTCTCACGAGACAGAGGGTCGAGATAGTAGGCAATCTTAATATGAAGGATATCACTGTTGGCACCATCCGAGTGCCACCTCGTATCACCGGCATAGTAGTTTCCATCACTCGGCATGAAATTGTAATCATCACCCAGCAAAGCCGAAGCAATTGCGTCAATCCGTGGATCATCAAGAAGTTGACATAAACGAGGATGCTGATCAGGAAAGGGTACTATACAAGATCGCTTCGAGCCGTCATGAGTTACGCCGTTATGGGTATGCCCCCGCTGTTTCCAGACTTCTTCAAAAGCCAGAATAATTTCGTCGATACAATCCTTAATCAAGCCCGGGAAAGCCAAGTAGCCAAAGGTTTGAAAAAAACTGATATGCTGGTCTGTCACAATTTGATTATTCTCTGAATGGTGTTGATTCATAATTAAACTCCCTAGGTTGTATTCCTGTCAAAATTGGTACATCAATAATGTCACAACACGTCTGATCAAAAACAGCCCGCCGTATTTAAACATATAATTTGCACTTATGTAAACAAGCTTTGAACCACACCAACTAGAGCACCCATTCTTCAAAATGTTAACTCAATGACTTAGTTTCCTAAGAGTCGCAAAATACATTGGCCCCCATTGATGCTGATCGGGCAAAATCTGCCATCCAAATTTGGTTCTTTCTCCTACAGGTGACAAAGGCGTTTCAAATTCAAAGAGATCTCCTTTCTTATCTTTCAGTTTGTTCAAAACACCGTCATTTTCCAAAGGAGATATGCTACATGTGGAATAGACAATTTTTGATTCTGGACGCGCAGCTAGCAAAGCCGAACATAGCAGGGCATATTGCCTTTGCGCTAACCTCTTACTTCTCTTGGGTGACCACTTCTGCATTTCCGACAAATTACGGAGCAGGTGCGCCTCAGCCGAACAAGGTGCGTCAACAAGTATCCGATCATAAGCCTTTGTTTCATAAACACCCCATTTGGTTGCGTCATATGACCGAAGAGAAATCCGTGCTAAAATATCTTGGGGAACATAAGATTCCAGGACCTTTTTGAGCCGATGGAAGCGACGCTTGGACAACTCGTTCAACACTAACTGACCGTTTAATCCCAGTTTCTCCGCCAGTATCAACGCCTTACCGCCCGGTGCAGCGCACATATCCAAAACCCTGTCATTTTCTTGGACTTCTAAGGCGTTCGCAACCACAAAAGACGCTAGATCCATGACAAAAAAATCCAGTAATCCACACGCTTGCACCTGCGGTCTGAATGTTCGCTCAACTCTGAAACAGTTTAAGGCCCAACTGGCAATCGGGTTAGAGACATTTAAGGAAGAACTGTCCAGAAACAGATTGAGTCTCTTAATCTGAGTTGGTTTTTCGGTCAACGCTGACCTTAAATCCAACCAGCGATCACGATATATGGCTCCATAAAATTGATCAAACGCATCAGTTACTTCCATCTGAAACTATCCCACGACAAAAAATATCCAGTTCTAACTCCACAGACCGAAATACATGTAACCAATTCCCAATTTCATCCTGTCGAAATAATCTCATCGTTGGATACCACACCGAATCCTTTCTTCCCAACAACCACTTCCAATCCGGCACATGAGGCAATAGCGTCCACACACTCTTTCCTAATCCACCTGCGACATGTACCGTCGTGTTCGACGTTGATATAACTAAATCTAACACCGACACCTGCGCAACAAAATCATCTAAACTTTCCAGCGAATCGATCTCTTTATCATGATAAATTCTTAAATCCGTTTCCAGCTTGAAGTCTTCGATTTCCCGTGCGACATCTCCATATTGCAAATTCAGGAAAAAGCAATCCTGCCGTGACAGAATTGACGTCCAATATTCCAGCGGAGTACTTTTTGACCTACTCCTTCTTCGATTGTTCCCAGTACTTTTCCACGAAACACCGACCAACAGCCTGTCACCTGCCAACTGCTGATATTTTTGTTTTAGATGCCTAGCCTTTGCTGTACAAGGATATAAATACGACTCTTGATCCGAAGGGAAGCTTTCTGCACTTGGTCTAAGCCATTTCCCCAAACTAAGCATCGGAATTTGGTAATCAATGACCATATTAAGCAACTGTAGGCTTACTGGATTTTCCCGGGGGATAAATTGGATTTCAGGAAAAGCACGCTGGAAAATAGGGACCAAACGCCGAGTACACTCAACGATAACTTTCACATCCATTTGCAAAAAGGCAGGAAGCATACTGGCAAACATAATTTCATCGCCCACCCCTTGCTCAGTCCAAACAAGAATAGACTTTTGATTCAGATTCTCCCCATCCCAGAGAGGTTGGGGGAAACGAAGACTCTCGACAGTAAAATCGTCGCATTTCCACCTCCATTCATATTCCTGCCACCCCCTCTTAAAATCACCCTGAAGGAGCGAGAGCAATCCAAGATTCTTGTGGGCAGCCGCAAGTTGTGGCTGCATCTCCAGAACTTTGTGATAGGCTTGTCTGGCAGCCTTAAAATCTGCTTTTAATTGAAAGACACTCCCAAGATTATTATAAGCCTCACTATAGTCCGAATTGATCTCCAGTGCTTGACGATAAGCACAAATCGACTCTTCCAATCTGTCCTGCTCCGCTAAAACATTACCTAGATTATTATAGGCTTCGGCATAATCCGGTTTGATCTCGATGGCCTGTTGATAAACTTGAACTGATTCTTCGAACCTGTCCTGCTCCCTAAGAGCCAGCCCCAGATTATTATAGACTTCTATATGATATTCTGGATTGATCTTTAACACCTCACTATAGGCTCGAATCGAGTCCTCCAACTTTCCTTTCTCTTGAAATAAACAGCCTAGGTTATAGTATGCATCGGCAAATTCAGGGTCAATTTTAACCGCTTGGCGATAAGCTAGGACTGATTTCTCTAGGCTTCCCTGAGCCTTAAGTGCTACACCCAAATTATTACAGGCCTCGCTATATTCCGGATCGATCTCCAACGCTTGGCGATAAGCACAAATCGACTCTTCCAATCTGTCCTGCTCCGCTAAAACATTACCTAGATTATTATAGGCTTCAGCATAATCCGGTTTGATCTCGATAGCCTTGTAATAGGCTTGAGTCGATTCTACCAACTTACCAAGTTTTTTGAAGGCATTACCCAGATTATTGAAATACGAGGATTGTTTCGGATCAATTCCTATAGCCTGGGTTACCAAATCAGCTGCAACTTTATATTTTCCAACTTGATAGGCAACAACGCCTAAGAGATGAAGAGCATCAGCATGCTTGGGAGCAGAACAAAGTATTTCCCGATATATCTGCTCGGCCTGATCTAGCTGACCAGACTGATGCAGGCCCACAGCTTTGTGCAATTCCTCCTCAATAGCTGTCCGTTGGGCTAAGAAAAAAGATTGTTGAACCATGTTTATTAACCCTGTCTATATTGACCTGTTGTCTTACACATACAAAAATCATCTCCAATATCGTCGCTTACAACTGAACCATGCCATAAAACAGGAGATTTTAGTTGTACAATCTAAGATTTTTTCCCAACGTAGAACTAGCGCGTTGGAATACTCTTTCCCAATCTCCTGCCTTTTCCTGTCTAAACAACCTCATCGTCTGATACCATGGCGTGTCTTCCCTCTCCAGCATCCATCTCCAGTCTGGACGAGATGACAATAAAACCCAAACCTTTTTGCCCAATCCTCCTGACATATGTACTGTTGCGTTCGAGGTGGAAACAATTAAATCCAACGCTGATATCTGGGCCGCAAAATCATCTAAATTGCTCAACGAATCTACCTCTTCATCTATATATACCGGATAGCCACTAGCAGATATATATTCCTCAATTTCCTCTCTGATATCGCCGTATTGCAGATTAATAAAATAACAATCCTCTCGTGACAGAATGGGTGTCCAGTATTTTAAGGGCGCATTCTTTGTCTTGGCTCTT
>JYMV01049457.1_pt1 | contig 43095 bp, 32 predicted proteins | sample 338911 | NCBI WGS metagenome assembly JYMV01 (sample SAMN03354496, study PRJNA234377) | hydrothermal vent metagenome | biome: Deep sea; feature: Hydrothermal plumes at the Eastern Lau Spreading Center, Western Pacific Ocean; material: Seawater | place: Tonga | collected 2009 | depth 2000 m m | reverse complement strand
CAACTTGAGACTCACAGGGCAACTGATATGGCCGACGTATTCATCTCCTATCCCTGTAAAGACATCCAGTTCCTATAGTATAATTGGAGATTAGAGGAAGCTAAAATTGGTACATTTTGCTGCTTCTGCCAACACCGAAAACGTATGAAAAAGCATTTGAGGAATGCCAAATTTCGAGCGTCTTGCGGCATCGCACTGATTGCAGTTTGGCTGGCTTTTCCCCCTGTTATCCATGCGGATCTGGTTGCGTATTGGCCGTTGGATGGCGACTTGAAAGACGTTGCACCGTCTGGCCAAACCAAAGATGATGGCAAGTTCGTTGGCAAAGCAACCTTCAAGGATGGCAAGATCGGCAAGGGCATTGTACTGGATGGCTCCAACCACGTCTCGATCCCGACGAGCCCGGACCTTGAAGCACGAAACAAGAGCATCTCCATCTCTGCCTGGTTTCGTGTCGACGCCTGGCCTGAAAGATATGAGACTTTGCTTGCCAAGGGGCATGGTGACAAGTATCGCCTCGCCCGTCATGCCATTGATCCCGACAGGCTGGCCTATTTCGGGGGCTCCCAGGGAGACCCGCTTGATGCCCCCGCCGGGGGGGTAGTGAATGATGGTCGTTGGCACCACGTGGTTGCTATCACCGTCGCTCAAACGAAAACGCTACTTTTCATTGACGGCGTACTTGTAAAATCTGGGGGAGCCGACATGGCCACCCTGGGAGACTCCAATCATCCTCTGCTGCTGGGTAACAACCCGGAGAATTCATGGGAAAACCAGGACGGCAAGATCGGACACTGGATCGGTGCAATCGATGATGTGGGTATCTTCTCGATCGCACTCACCGCCTCGGAAGCCCAGTCTATCTACACTCTCTCAACCAACGAGGCTCTACGCTACGACTTGGGAGCCAGTGCGCGGCTGATCCGCCTGCATCGTGAGCAATCTCCGAATCAAATCAACGTTGGCAACAACAAATGGAAGTACGCCGTTTGCGATCCAGCCGACGGGCAGCCGTTTGTTGTCCTTTCGGAAAAAGGTAGCGGCGTGACCACATCCCCACGGCCGAGTGTTGTTTCGTTCGGTACATCTCGCCGTTTTCTCGATTCGGGAGACTCAGCACAACTTCAATGGTTGGTCACTGAAGATACCAAAGAAATCCACATCGCTCCGCAGCCAGGCGCCGTCTCGCAAAAATCGGGAACGATAACGATCATTCCCAAAGACACAACAGAATATGAAATCACGGTCCGAAACGAGCATGGCGAGAGTCGTGCCGACGTGACGGTCCATGTGGACTACGCATTTGCCACACCCCACATCAGCGAATTCATGGCTGACAGCGCGGCCGAGTATCCCGATGAAGATGGAGAATCATCTGATTGGATCGAGCTGCACAATCCCGGTCCAAACATGGCGAGTACATCCAATTTATTCTTGACCGATGACATCGAAAATCCCACGAAGTGGCCGGTTCCGGAAATGGTCATGGGACAGGATCAGTCGATTGTCATTTTTGCTTCGGGAAAGAACCGCCAAAACATCAATTCAGAACTTCACACAAATTTCAAGCTACGTACAAAAGGGGAATACTTGGCCCTCGTCCACAGTACGGGCAGGACGCCCGAAATAGTGTCCTTTTTCGGGCATCGCTATCCGACACAGACACGCGGCATTTCCTTCGGCGTGGACCTGGACGGCACCACAGGGTCTTTATCAATGCCTACGCCTGGTGGACGTAACACCGAGATTGTAATGGGGGATTTGATCTCCGTACGATTCAGCCGCAACAGGTCCCTGTGCGAATTGCCTTTCCAACTTATCTTGGTCAATGAATCTCCCTCATCTGTTATCTATTTTACAACGGATGGCACGGTGCCAGCACCAACTACGGGGCATCGTTACCTTAGCCCCATTTTCATTTCATCGACGATAGTTGTAAGAGCCGCTGCTTTCCAGAAACGGATGCGTCGTAGCCCAATCTCAACACACACTTATATCTTTCCCATGGCTGTCGCTCGTCAACCAAAAGCACCTGCGGGGTTTCCGGACAAGTGGGAGTCTTTTCCCGCAGACTACGCGATGGATCTGAGAATCACACAAGATGCGGTTTACCGAGCCGATCTGCTGAAGGGGCTGCGCGCGATTCCCGCCATGTCGATTTCCATGCCCCAGGCTGACCTGTTCGGGCCGAACGGTATCTATTCGAACCCCATGGATCACGGGGAATCCTGGGAAAAAGCAACCTCGTTGGAGTTCATTCAATCCGATGGAACCGAGGGTTTTCAAATTGACTGCGGCTTGCGGATTTACGGGGGATTCGGTCGCAACCGCATATTTCCCAAGCACAGCCTGCGGGTTCTGTTTAAGGGAATCTACGGAGCAAACAAGCTCAACTTCCCCCTTTTTCCGGATGAAGAGGCTACGACCTCTTTCGACACGCTGATACTCCGTGGTGGATTCAATAATTCATGGCAAGCCGGATCGATTCAGTCACAGCATCTTCGCGATGAGTTTATACGACGTTCACAATTGGCGATGGGACAGCCATCGAGCCATGGCATATTTGTTCATCTTTACCTGAATGGACTCTACTGGGGGATTTACAACGTTGTGGAACGTCCGAGTGGCGCGTTTGCCGCTGCTTACCTTGGTGGCAAGCGAGATGACTACGATGCTCTCAACTCTGGCAAGGCCATCGACGGAACGACGGAATCCTGGTGGCGAATGCACGAACTGGCACGAAAAACCACGCCGGAAAACGTAGTGGACACTCTGGGCGTATTTGTCAACCTAGACAATCTGATCGATTACATGCTGGTCAATTTCTATGGCGGCAACGACGATTGGGATGGCCACAACTGGTATACCGCACGCAGGCGCGAACCCGGCGCAAGGTACCATTTCTTTTCCTGGGATGCGGAACGCACTCTCGAGAACGCCGAAGGTGATGACAAGACCCGCACCAATAATGGAAATAACCCCTCGTTCCTCTTCAATCAACTACTGCGAGATGAGACCTTCCGCCAAAGAGTTCTATCACGAGTGCAACTTCACTTCTTTGACGATGGGGCATTGACACCCGAACGTGCCGCTGCCCGATATGCAGAGATGGCCTCAGAGATCGAAGACGCGATCGTAGCCGAGTCCGCGCGATGGGGGGATGCCCAACGGGAGAAACCATTCACTCGTAATGACGCCTGGATTCCCGAGCGAGATCGTCTGCTACAAACCTGGTTTCCCAAACGCACAGATGTTGTCCTGGAACAACTCAATGCCGCGGGAAATTTCGGCTACATCAAGCCTCCCATTGTGAAAGCCACCGGAAATTCGGTCGAGATCTTGGCGACGGCGGGGACGGTGTATTTCACCACTGACGGCAGCGACCCGCGGCAAAAAGACAGAAGCCCAAACCCCATGGCAATGGTCATCAAGGGGGTTACAGTCGAGAACGTGCTGTTGCCAAGATCGTCCGAATGGAAGTATCTCGATGACGGAAGCAACCAGGGAAAGACCTGGTTCGAAGCTGAATTCGACGACTCCAAATGGAAATCAGGCAAGGCGAGACTCGGCTACGGTAATGATGGCGAAGTTACAAAGACCCTATATGGGCCCGATTCAGAAAACAAATACATCACGACGTATTTTCGTCGATCTTTCACCTTACCAGTTGTCAGCAATCTCGATTTCCTCCAACTTCTGCTCAGCCGAGATGACGGTGCTGTGGTCTATCTGAACGGTAAAGAAATCCTGCGAAGCAACATGCCGGTCAAAGGTGAGATTACTTATCGCACGCTAGCAGTAAGGACACATGATGAGCGGCAGTTTCTCGAGTTTGAGGTGCCCCTCGAACTTCTGAGGCTGGGACAGAATGTTATCGCCGCAGAAGTTCATCAGGGAACACCCGCATCCAGCGACACTGGATTTGATCTGGCCATTCAAGGGATCAAACAAAACCGAACGATCATCCCAACTGGATCGGTCAACTTGTTGAAGGCACGTGCGTATGTTAATGGAACATGGTCCCCGCTAAGCATCTATCCCTCGAAACCGGATAAGTAACTGTTACGGCGGTACATACAAAGCGTCGGATAATTTTCACGCGCAAAAGACCATCTTCCAAAACAGCGTAGCACTGCATCCCGCCATGCAGAAGGGTGTAGCCTTGTAGGTGAGTTGGTCGTCAACATACTCTCTACACGAGTTATCTATTGTTTGGGTATCAATAGCGGTTAGAAATAGGAGCTAAGGTGTGAAAGTTGTTTTGGCGATTAGGAGGGTTGTTTTGATGAGTTCACTCTATGTAAACGAGGGAAATCCACCAACATGTTTTTCAACAGACGATCGGCTACTGGATCTTTTCCCAGATTTTCTACGATGCGATGGGTGCACAAGATGTATATGCCCTTGCCATAGGATATCTGTGTTAGATCCGCGCCATGAAATGCTTCGGTGACACCAATGTAGTTCTGTTTATGTTTGAGACCAGCATACCAATCGTAAGTAATGTTGCCGCCAATCCAGTTACTTTTAGGTTCAACAATGGACCATTGGGAGACCACATTACGATATTCCTGGCCCATCAGACAGTTTGAGGGTAAACCGTCGTAAAATGGATGATTTTTGACAACGTGACTGCAAGGTGTCCAAAGTCCTTTGCCAGTGTATAGAGACAGCGAAAATGGAAGGATAGTGTCTTTCTCAAGGTGGCGAGACATATGGCTTCCTCTTGTCACCATCTTGAGATGCGTCATCTGCGGCAGGTTGAGGTATAGTGCTATGCCACCTCTTTCAACCCAGTTGGCCAGTTCGTTGAATCGTATATTGGATTCGCCATTCCAGCCATTAAGGTTTACTAACACAGACTGATCAGGTGGTAGTTGGCTTGAGAATGTCTGGAAAGTGGCTCCAGTATTGGATAGGTATTGACCCAGCGAACCATCCATATCAATCAGTGCAGGTGCAGAATCAGGCAGGTTAGATTTGCTCTTGTTAAGGATATAAACGCTGGATTGGTTTCGGATGGGCTCTACTTCTTCGGATTAGAAGGAGAGATCAATATGACACCTCCCTTCCACTCTCTCAGTGTTGATGTCGTATGCACCAAGATCAATAATTCCGTTGGGTATAATCATTTTTTCATTCACGTCTAATAGCGTTTGCCCATCGTTAGCTTTCACACGAAGTAAAAGTGTTCCTGACAATATGTCTCCATCGTTGACAGATGTAAGCAGGATTTGTACTGACCTTCCAGCGTAGACATTTTGATCGCTTGGGCGAATAGCAATGTAACGATCAGCGAACACTTTCTTAATTGCGTAATAGGGCTTTTTTGGATTACGAAAGTTATCGATAAGACCTGCACCGAGAACCCAGTCGCCGTCGTTGAGCGCATGAATGCCAATGCCAGCGATGTCCGGATTGAGGCTTAATTTTACCAGACTGGAAGCGATCGGGGTGTTTTCGTTAAACTCGGTGATTGTCCATTCGACCCTGGTAGACTGTATTTTCAGACCTTGATTCTGAAATGTACTGGCAATGGTAACTTTGCCAGTGTTGATATCAGTAGTGACAAAAGTATCGTCGACATAAACGGTTCCTGTGGCCATGAGAGAGACTGGTTGCCAAATGCCGCCGGTAATGGCCCCACGCCAATGCGGCATGTCGTCGCGTCCCAGCCCGTCGATGACCACATCTCGAGTGATGAGAGGGGTGATTATACGGACTGCGATGAAGTTTTCTCCTTCGATCAGGAGATCATCGATTTGCAGTTCAAAACCTGTGTACCCACCTTCGTGTGCGCCAACGGCTTCGTCGTTGACCCACACTTCTGAGCGATAGTTGACCGCCTCGAAATGAATACGAATGATTTTTTTTGCCAGCCGGATGGCAAGTTGAAGTTTTTACCATACCAGGCAACGCCTTCATAGTCCTGTTTAAATTCTTCCAGACAAGCAGGTACAGTGACCTGTTCAATGTCCTGATAGCTATAGAAATCTTCTCGATGCTGCCAGTTGAGCGTTCGACCTTTATTATCGTGATCAAAGATGACTTGCCAGTTGCCGTCAAGGGTTACAATTTCTTTCATGCTTAAGGTCCTTGTTCGCCGGTAGCGACGATTGTGCCTGCTGGTAAAAGCAGGTCGAGTCCGTCTGGTAAATCGTCACCAATTTGGTTGAGCCAAGAGATAAGTTGGGTGTGAAGATTTTGCTCCACGGTTCTGGTTTTTGCATGGTTGGCAAGGTTCGTCATTTCGTGGGGATCGTTGTCAAGGTCATAGAGTTCATTAATATCTTGGGGATTCCAAACGTACTTGAATCGCTCGTTGCGAATGGCGCGTACTTCAAAGCTGTAGCCATTGTAGCGGTAGTAAACACCATAGGCTGATTGTTCCCAATCAGGGGGACGCCTAGATGTACCAACGAGTGGGAGCAGGTTACGTCCTTCTCGTGCAGGGTCAGTTAATCCTTCGTCGTTAATGAGACTGAAGAGAGTTTGTCCAACATCGAGTAATGAGACGAAAGTATCCTGAATTGCAGGGGAGGTATTGGGTGTGCGAATGATGAGTGGGATGCGCCAAACTTCCTCATAGAAATAAGCGCCTTTTTCGAAAACGATTGTGTGCGCCTTCCATATCTCCGTGGTCAGCGACAAAGACGACAGTTGTTGAATCAGTGAGGTTGAGGAAATCAAGCCCGTCGAAGACTCGACCGATGGCTTCGTCGACCATGGTAATGTGAGAGTGCGAATAGGCAATGACGGTTTTCCATTCTTCGTCGCTGAGGGGCGAGGTGTTCATACAACCCCACCAGGGCGTTGAGTGGAACCAGGAGCGTCCTCCGCAGTTGTGTCTTTCATGTTTGCTGGAAGCTCCACGCGTATACGTAGTTTTTGAGCCAGTTTGACGTACTCTTCGGGCAAGTGATGTGGGAAGTGTGGTGGTGCTGAAGATAGGGTTAGAAAGAAAGACTGGCCTGAAGCATTGACTGCCCATTTTTCAAGAAATTTTATACCCTTCTTCATAGTGGGAAAGGGCGGAGTTTTTCTTTTGGCTCCGAAGTATTGCCCCAGAATGGGGCATGGCCTCTGATCAGACTCTTGGTTTGTGTGTCGTAGTTGTCAACAGTTTTCTGGTAGCAATGGTCGCTTGTTTGAGGATGGTAGGGTTTTAGTCTGACTTCAAGGTTAGGGTCATATCCATGCGCGCCATGTTTTTCTGGATTGATATGACCAAGGTGCCATTTGCCGTAGTAACCGACATGGTAGCCGAGAGAAACGGCTTCCTCAATCCAAGTTTTTTGGTCTAGAGGCATGGATTGCTGCAATGAGTAGCCGACGGATTGATTGTCGTAGACCTCGTTTTGATGCGGCCAGCGGGAGGTAAGCAGCGTAGCACGGGCGGGTGTGCAAAGCGGACAGGAAGTGAAGGCATTATTGAATACTGTACCTTCGGAAGCCAGCCGATCTATATTGGGGGTCGGAATGTCAGCACCTCGAAAGCTAAACGCCCAAGCCGGCCACTGATCAGTAAGAATAAATAATATGTTATTCATGGCCTCAATTTTATCATTTCCATCTTTTTTATCGGAAATAAAAGCGTGTTTTTTTAAGAATATCAAATAATGGAGATTAATTGGTCCCCGCCTGATTGTTTACCTCATATGCTCCAATATCAATAAAATTATTTCCTATAATGGAGACTCCCCAATAGTCTTGTCCTCCATTATTACTTATAAACACCCCACTATTAATTGTGGGTGAATTGGCCTGTAATTTGTAATCATTCGCATTGATTCCACCTTTGTTTCTAAAAATAGGATCTGCAAATACAGCATTATTTCCAAAAGGGAGTATTGCATATCCCTAAATTGTTATAATTAAGAGTACCTTCAACATAAATAATGTTGTTTTTAACTGTATTATTGTTCGTGTTGCTTTCAAATCGTATTTGGGTAGTAATTCTTGCTCCAGCATAAATGGTATTGTTATACACATGATTATTTGTAGCCTCCACTTTGGGTTGTCCATTAAAACCCGTAAAGTCAGAGAACCAAATTATTTTTCTGTCCTGAGTAGCCCCTTTTTGACCTTTAACTCGTGTGCCATCATTAATGCTTACATTATATCGATAAATACAGTTTGGTATTAGCCCTATAAATCCAACAAATCCACTAAAAAATACTATTCCGAAGCCGCCTATGTGATCCACTGTACTATTTCTTATAGTTATAGCTCTATGGAACTGATACTTTGATGTTGGTGAATTTTGATTAGGAATCCATTTATTGCAATACCATAATATGCATTATTCGTTATTTCGCAATCTTCAATGGTAATACCATCAAAATATGTTTTTGCTCTCCCAGAAGATGTGATATAAATGCTGTGTCCTTTGTAGACATGCTTACTGTTTTCATTTGAAGAGCTGTTATTAGGATATATTTGGTGAATTTTAAGGTTTTTAGAACAATGTGTTGCTTAATCTGGCCTAATAAAGTAGTTGCAAAAAATTCTGTGCGGAATTCTAAAGCATTGGTATCTGGACTATTCCCGCCATCGTTGATTAGCTCCAGGTCGTGAAATTCCTATCCTTAGCAGGTTGACTAAGTGAATGCTCGCTTTTTTATTTTCTCTGTTAATAATGGGGCTCGAATCACCTCCATATTTACCGGCAAGGGTTGGGGCAGTTGAATTACCATTTGAACGGGGTTTTAGAGTTCCCAAAATACGAGTCCGAATTTGAATAAAATTTGATCTCCAGGAGAAAAGGAGGATGTATTTACTTTTGATGAAGATTGCCAAGCAGTTGCTTCTGATGTTTCATTATTTGTGCCAGATCCTGTGACAGCATCAACATAATAACTGGTTTGGTTACCTTTAGCCCAAACAGAACTGCAAATTGAAATAAGCAGTAATACTAATAGACTAATTCGTTTCATTTAAATGACTCCATATTTCCAAAGCAGAGTAGTTTTTTATTGTAGCAAAATCGGCTACTCTAGCTATCCTCCAGTTTAAGGTTGAATACTCTCCGAAAAAACTTATCACCAATAGATAACGATCTATCGGTTGGTAAATTTTTTATAATGGTTTTTTTATTTTCACATCCTATAATTCCCAAAATGATGTTGTTTAGTATAGATGAGTGAAATCAAAAACGATAGAATTATTAACACCGCTGATGGAAAAAATGGTTAGAGCGAAAGATTAGTCTGGAGTACATTGAGGAGAGAATAATGGAGACTAGGAAAAAGGTTATTATCATATAGACGTGGGAAAATCCTAGTCGAATCTCGTCGACTACTGCCATGCTATCTGAATTGAATCGAAATTTTTGGAATGATTTAGGGAACAATTGGGTAAGTTGTTGAATTGGCCGGTGAAATGGGTTAAATAGGATCAAAGAATGCCTTGCTTGACCTGATACAAGTATTACAGGATCAAGATAAGTATGTTTGTGTTAATGTTGCATCGGCATTAAAGAGTATAGGTACACTTGAAGCACTTAATGCAGTTGAGGAATACGAAAAGAGCAATTGAAATAAAGGATACTGCAGTTGTAATTCTTGTCTACAGCCTTTACCGGGGCAACACAAAGAGATCAGGGGGCATATCAGCGCCTGGGTTGAAACAGTAAGTTCCAGAGGTACCTTCCTCACGTCACTTTGGCTATTATATAGTGGAGAAAGACTTTCATAATAAAGGGAATACTATGGTTCAAAGATCAGTTGTCGTGTTGTTGGTGATAATGGTTGCCTTTATTGGTTGTGGTGATGATGAACTTGAGAAAGTGAAGCCCAAAAATGTTGGAGATCTCCCTCCTCTGGGGATGGCTCTGATACCTGTCGGTAGCTTTGGAATGGGCGATTATTTGGATAATATGGATAGAGCTTTACCCGTGCATACAGTGGAATTAGATGCTTTCTATATGGATGTCAACGAAGTGACAGTGGGTCAATTCAGGGAGTTTATCCAGCAGAGCGGATACAATTATGAAGGTAATTGGTTGAATGTAGACAAGTATTCACCCACTGTCGACCACCCGATGATCTATGTGACTTGGTATGATGCCGTGGCCTATGCCAAGTGGGCAGGCAAACGATTGCCCACTGAGGCAGAGTGGGAATATGCTGCTAGAGGCGGACTGATTGGCAAGCGGTATCCGTGGGCTGATGCTGAAAGTGTCGCACGAAAATATGCTAATTACCACGGTATTGGTGGCAAGGACAGGTGGGATAAATCCGCTGCGCCAGTAGGTAGATTTAAGCCGAATGGCTATGGATTATATGATATGGCGGGTAATGTCTGGGAGTTGTGCGCTGATTGGTATAATGGAACCTACTACAGCAATTCACCGACTAAGAATCCTCTAGGACCTGACACGGGCCAGTTGTTTGATTGGGGAGGACCATGCCGAGTGTTACGTGGGGGGTCTTGGTACAGCGTTGCTAGTGCCCTGCATGTCGCTTTCCGCGCCTTCTTAACTCCGGATGATAGGCACTACTTCACCGGCTTTCGCTGTGTAGTAGGATTACCTGAGTAGCTGCTGTTGCAATTCTTGTCTACTGTCTTTTCCAGGGCAACACAAAGAGATCAAGTGTCATAACAGCGTCCGGGTTGCAACAACAGTTTTCACAGATACCTTCCTCGCATTACTTCAGCTTGTGATATAGTATCTTAATAACAAAAAGGAGATAAATCATGAATCTCAAACACAAAAACCATTTAATATTTAGTTTCGGATGCTTAATTTTCACCTGTGTATCCTTTTTTGTTTCTTCAGGAAAAAGTCATGCCAGACTGGAAGGACTTGTAGGCGCGTGGCTCTTTGACGAAGGCAAAGGAAACGTAGCGGAGGATGCATCTGGAAATGGTCATGATGGAGAAATAAGAAAGGCTAAATGGGTTGAAGGGAAATTCGGGAAGGCGTTGAAATTTGATGGAGATGGCGCAGTGGTTATTCTACACTCGGATGACTTTACCTTGGAGGTCTTCACAATCGCAGGATGGGTGAAGTGTAAAAACCACGGGGCCTGGCAAACCATCATCACGAAAACAGGCGAAAACGAAGGGGCTCAGCCAAGAACCTACGGCACATTTGTAGTTCCAAACAATGGAGGTATCCACTTTTCTCTTCAAGGAGGCAATACAAAAATAAACAGCGCTGAACAAGTGACTGATGGGAACTGGCACTATGTAGTAATGACTCGCGATAAAAAAGGAAAGTTGCGAGGCTACATTGATGGCAAAAAAGTTGTAGAGGGAGACTCCCAAAAACCAGGGGCAAATGACGAGGATGTGTCCGTTGGTGCTGGCGGAGGAGGAGTTCGGTATTGGCTAATAGGCGCTGTTGATGAACCTGCTATTTTTGACAGAGCATTATCGGAAGCTGAAATCAATGAACTAATGGATAATGGGATGCAAGTGGTACTAGCTGTAAACACTTCTAACAAGCTGGCGACAACTTGGGGAAATATCAAGGAGAGCCCCTAGATTTATGTAAAATAAATCTACATAATTTGTGTTTGAAAATGTCGTTGGTTTGAACTATCTCAGATGTGTGGGTGATTTAGTTATAGGTGTTGTCTAGGCTTACAGTTGATTTTGAGGTCTGTCAGTCTTTTCCAGGAGCAGCATAAACTATCGGGTGTCATAACATAGGGCTGGACTGAAACAGACGTTTCTAGAGGTACCTTCCTAGTGTTACTTTGTAAAATAACGTCAAACCAGAAACCTCGCTTAACTATCTGTAGCTTGTGAAATATATAATGTAGTAGAGTAAGACTCTTATGATGAAAGGAATACTATGGTTAAGAGGTTAGTTATTGTGTTGATGGTATTTATTGGATATGGTGAAGATGAACCTAAGAAGGTCAAGCCGAAAGAGGTTGAAGTTGACCTCCATCAGAAGATGGTGCTTATTCCTGAAGGGGCAATTACTGTAGATGATGAAATGGTTAACGTGAATGCTTTCTATATGGATAAATATGAAGTGACGGTTGGACAGTTCAAGGAGTTTGTTAAGAGAGCAGATTATGAATATGATCTCTGGGACGATGTGGCTGAGTATTCACCTACGGATAGTCACCCGATGATCGAACTCAGTTGGTACGATGCCAAAGCCTATGCTTGGTGGGCAGACAAGAGGTTACCGACTGAAGTTGAGTGGGAATATGCAGCACGGGGCGGCTTAGTTGATAAAAGATTCCCTTGGGGTGATGATGGAAATGTTGCCAGAGACTATGCTAATTACGCTGGCGATTGGTGGCAAGGATCAGTGGGTGTGCAAACAGCACCAGTAGGTAGTCTTAAACCAAATAGTTGCGGTTTGTTTGATATGGCGGGCAACGCTTCGGACTGGTGTCAGGATTGGTATGACAGTGGTAAAGACACCAAAGTGTTGCGCGGTGGCTCTTGGCACCTCAATGCAAGCAATCTGCTGCCACTGCTTTAACAGTCCGAATGATAGGAGCTTCATCAACGGATTTCGTTGTGTGTCAGAAAACTAATCGAAGCATTGCAAGATCCATAGGTTCGTGTTCATGTAACATATGCATTAGTTCAGAGAGGAAAGGCCGCCTCCAAATTTGCAACTCAATACTTAAGTCTGTTAAACTCTGTTTGTTTTTCAAGACCTCTCGCTGGACTAGCGAAAAGTCAGGTCTGTGGAGGAAGTGTGAGACCTGTGGAGCATTGGTTGGTTCGCCACCGTAAAAGTTCCGACAAAGACTTTAATGCGAGAACCAAACATGTTCCGTGGGCAACTTCCAATGAAACAGAAAAACCCAATTGTAAAATTGGGAATCTCCCTCCTTTAGGGCGGAGAGGATATTAATGTTTCAAAGATTTTTGAAAGGAGTAGGCCATGCTCACGCAGGAACAAATTGATTTTTATCACGAGTACGGATATTTGGGTGTGGAAAATGTGCTGAGTGAAGATGAGGTGGCAGAACTTCGATGTGTAACGGATGAATTCGTGGAGAAGTCGAGGGAGGTAACCGAACACACGGCAGAATTTGATCTAGAACTGGGCCACACACCAGACAACCCAAGATTGCGCCGGTTGAAGAGTCCAATTTTGCTGCACGAATTATATCGAAAGTTACTGCACCACGAGAATATTTTAGCGCACGTGTCTCAGCTGATTGGTTATGGCTTGCGCACCAATGGAAATAAACTGAATATGAAGCAGCCCGGATATGGCAGCCCGGTTGAATGGCACCAAGATTGGGCATTTTATCCGCATACTAACGATGATTTGCTGGCTGTAGGCGTGGTCATTGACGATATGACCGAAGAAAATGGGCCGTTGCTGGTGATTCCAGGTTCACACAAGGGGCCGATTTACGATCACAATTTGGATGGTCACTTTTGCGGTGCAGTAACAGATTCGGCATTTAGTGACAAGGCTGCTGTATCTGTAATAGTCAAGGCAGGTGGAATTACGATTCACCACGTTCGGATGCTGCACGGTTCGGTGGCCAATACGTCGGATCATCCACGAAGATTGTTGTTATTTCAATATTGTGCAATCGATGCGTTTCCGCTGAGTGGTCCTAAGGATTGGGATTCATTTAATGAAACGATCGTGCGTGGCGAGCAGACAAATATTCCGAGAGTGGAACCTGTGCCAGTACGTATGCCATATCCCCCTGCGTTGCGGACGGGATCGATTTATGAATCACAGACGATTTTGAAAGAATCGAATTTTGGGAAGAGATGATGACATATCATAAACATAGTGATGATGTATCATAGCGGGCAATGGGAAATTAATTTCATTGTTTTAAAGGGAGCTTGCATATGAACCGGTTGAGCAAATCAATGCGGCAGAAATGGCAGGATCAAGGGTATTTGCATTTGAAAAATGTGATCTCCAAAGATGAAGCTGCCGGGTATCTCGATGCGGCCAACGAAGTGATCGAGGGGTATGAAGCTGAAAATCCAAAAGTGCGCAAGGGCGGTGTCTATACGATTATTCAGACGCTTTTTAGAACGGATGGCATTGATGGTCTGATGGATCATCCCAATTTGTTTGGCATTATTCTCGACTTGATGGGGCCTTATCTTCAGATTATGGGTTCGCAGATCTACGTGCGTTATCCAAGTGAGGGCAAGAGAAATTTATCAGGGTGGCATACCGATGCTGGTCGATCACTAGCGCAGATTCGGGTGGCCCCAGATAGTTTACCGCTCAACTTTAAGATTCAATTTTTCCTGACCGATATTCCTGAAGAGAATCATGCGAACTTTTGTTTGGTACCCCGCAGTCATCATCGACCCGTTCCTGAGGGAAGTTTGTCTCGTAATGAAACGCCGCCTGGTGGTTTCCAATTGATTGCTGAGGTGGGGGACTGTGCGATTTTCCCAAATACCCTGTGGCACGCGGTTGCGCCCAATCATTCCGATATAGTGCGTCGCAGCATCACTTTTCGATACGGGCAGATGTGGTGTCGACCTTATGATTATGAAAAGTGTCCTGAAGATGTGCTGGCTCGGATGACGACTCGACAACGTCGATTGATGGGCGATTTGGGTGAGTGTTACACAGCAACGGATTATTTCAAGCCAAAGGATCAGATCGAAGTGATTATGGATGGCCTGGATTTTGAATGTCCAAATATATAAGTAACATATTTCATTCTTAAAGAAAGCACCCTCATCAGGTAATAAATCTGATGAGGGTGCTTTCTTGTTATTTCATCCTTTATATTCAAATTCGATAAACCCTTGCCGCTGTGCCATAAAACAGCTCGTGCTTTTCCTCTTCGGAAAAGTTTGCCACTATTTTCTCACCGGACTGGCCGACATTGTGTTCGTGGTTGTCACGGCGAATTCGCAACACGAAGTTGACGAAAAGAAGAGAAGAAGATCGATGCCGAACGGTGATACCGTAACGAATTCCATTCAGACGTTGGACCCGAAAGATGTTTTGAAGGAACATGGTGATACAGGACGTTTTCCGAAATTACGGGTCATCTCTACCTTGTCACCGGTGGTGGTTCGTTAGAAATTGTCGATGAAGTCCGAATATGGAATCGAGTCTTGCCCGATGACGAAATCAAGTTCAGTATGGAAACAGGAGAAAAGAAGTTCTTGGCAGTTCAGCCAGTGGGCAAATTGGCCTTCACCTAGAGTCAGTTGAAGACCCAATAACCAAATCTGAAGGAAGTGTTGACATAGTCTTGAAAGACTAACAAAATAAAAAATATTTTAAATTGAAGGTTATCGAGATACTGAAGAGAATATTTCAATCGGCATAAAAATGATAAAATAAAATTTTTATAATACTTGAGAACAATTTGTGGATTCCAATCGAAAAGGCTCAATTGAGTTTGCTAGCCGTTTTGAAAGTACAATCATTAATTCTGAAAACGAAGATTTATGGGTACAAACGGGTCAGATTTCACATCTGGTCTACTCAATGAATGGGGGAAATATATTCAAGCTGCTTCAGGCTTCGCCGACCTGAAACATCTTGTCAGAATTGCTGATGCAGAGAATGAGACGGGACCAAAATCAGGTTTATTTGTAAAGGAACTTTATAGCTACCAGAAATCTGGAGTCGCTTGGCTTAAGAGCTACGCTATAAGTTCTTTCAGAACAATCTGGCAGATGACATGGGGCAGGTCCCTGTACCTTCTGATCATTGTCATGTGGTCCGGTGGCAGTTGGTATGTAAGATGGTTTATAATGTTGTCTTATGAGTTCTGAATCTGACATTGCTATATTGAATCAGCCGCAGTGGCCGAGTATAAAACGTATTTTGCTTCATGTGTGGTTAGGCTTCATCGTTTTATCAACGTTAATAATTTGTTTATGTACGCTTAATTATGCACATAGTTGGGGTGGTGATTTTTCGGCCTATATTATGCAAGCCCGGAGTATTTGCCAATTTTCTACGGGCGAATTTATTGAAAATAATCGCGTTACAGTTGAGCAATCATCAACGCGGGTAGGCCCGGTCGCTTATCCGTGGGGATTCCCAGTGATGTTGGTCCCCATTTATGCTACCTGTGGGTTGCATTTGTTTGCTTTAAAAATGGTAGGGGTTTTGTCTTATCTGGGTCTATTGGTGGTTATTTGGTATGGGTTTGAGCGCTTCCACACACCTCTTTGGCGATCAGCTTGCGTACTGCTGTTTGCAGTAAATCCGACACTAATTGGGTTTACAAATCATATATTATCCGACATCCTATTTTTATGTATTTCGACCTTAGCTATATGTCTCATGGGTCGAATTATTGTAGAACAGCATATGTTGTGGTCACCGATGAAAGACAGAATATTGTTGGGCACTGTTATTGCCTGTGCTTTCTTTGTACGGACTAATGGGATATTGTTGTTTGGCGTACTGTGTTGGTCTCAATTGGTTGTCATGTGTTCGTTCATCTGGAATAGGCACAAGCAGGGAACGACCTGGAGAGAAGCTGCTGTTGGTTTATGCAAAAAAGATTCAGAGAATCCACATAAGAGGCTTTTGCCATTTGTGCCATATATAAGTTTAGGCTGCCTTATTTTATTCTGGAAATTAATCTTGGCAGAAGGAGGTACTTCACACTTTGAACATTTAGAACATGTTAACATTGAAAGCATCAAGGAAAATAGTATTTATTATAGAGATTTATTAGCCAACTTTTTTAGTGGTATACCTGATTACGAAGACCATAAAGGGCAATGGATCGCTTACATAGCTACGTTGCCTTTTGTTGTTATTGGATTGATACGCCATATACGCATTGGCCACCATATGTTGATTTATGTTCTATTAACATATGTGCTTTTTATATTGTGGCCACATAAACAAGGGTTGCGGTTTTTATTTCCTGTGTTGCCATTTTATATGCTATTTTTTATATCTGGTCTTTCTTTGTTCGCACGTGGCAGTTGGGTATGGATTGAAATCTCAACTACGTTTGTATGTGTATTGCCGGTTTTATTTATGCTGTTTCATTTTGGATCTCATTCTATTCACCAGGCTGAGATGCAATTGCAAACCAAGGATATGGTGAAACACGGACCTTTTTCAGATGACTCATTGGAAATGTTTGATTTTATTCAGGAACAGACGACCACAGAAGATATGATAGTGTTTTTTAAGCCACGGGTTATGCGTCTGATGACGAATCGCAATACATTGCGCATTGACAATATTAATGACCTGTTTGTTGCTGACTATGTATGCTTTTTTAATAACCTCCATCCATTTAGCATTGACCACATGCAGGCACTCGAACGACAGCAACGAGCCGAAATTAAATTTTCAAATAAGAATTATGTCGTCTATAAACTGCATCATACAGTTTCAGTGGCAGATTAACCAAAAAGCATTAGGCGCAACAATAGGCGTTAGGCACAGAAGGATCGGTAGTCATTCCAGGTAGCCACAAAGGCGAACTTCCATTGCCCGAAGAACATGAGGCGATGTGAGCAATATGAGCGGTACGTGGTAGATGTCAATGCCAAAGCCGGCGACGCCGTTATTTTCACCGAGGCACTAATCCCTGGTACGTTGCCATGGAAGGCGAAGCATCAACGACGGGCGTTGCTCTATAAGTTCAGTCCGGGATACCAAGCCTTCAGTGGGGGGGAGCGCATGAAAAATCATTTCCGGACTACATTCTGGACGTGACCGAGGAGCCACGTATGGCCATGAAGCCGCCGCACTACCGCCACCAGCGTCGGGTCAATGAAAAGTTTCAAGAACCCAACCTAGGAGGAGCCGCTTTTTCAGCGATGGCAAACGGTCAAATCAAGGGCTGTAGGACCCGTCGATGATGGCACGAGAATTGACTGTATGAAGCAGTGGCATATAGGGTTTAGGGGCAAGGGGCATTTCCTAAATCTACACTATAGACATGGGAGAACTGCTGCAAATCGCCGACAGCCGAGGAAAAAGCAAAGATAGAGTGCTGGATTGGCAGGGGCAGTAGTTAGCCTCGAAGGCAGCCTTCAGCTTCGCCATTAGCGGCTTGGTCTGTTGACTTTGTAGTTTAATTTAGTATACCCCTTCAGCTTTTTGACGTAGTTGACTGCATCTTTTTCGTAGCTGAGTAAGTTGGTCAGCAAACTCTATATTATTAGTTAGGTTTATTCTTTCTAGTGGATCTGTTTTTAAGTCGTACAATTCCTCATAGATTGGTTGTTGCTCAAAATATCGGATATACTTCCAACGTTTTGTTCGGACACCCTCACTCTTATGAATTTTTGGATGATCAAACAGATGTTCGCGGAAGAAATCGGTTCGCCATGTTTTTGGAAGGCGATCAGCTAGTAAGGGAACTAAACTGCAACCTTGCGTTCCCCATGGTATGTCCAGACCAGCCAGTTCCAGAATTGTGGGTGCAATATCTAGATTGAGCACCATCTGTTCAATCGTAGTACCACAGCTCATGGTTCCTTCCAATCTCGGATCGAAAATAATCAGCGGAACACGAATGGAGTCTTCGTACAGCAACCAGCAGTCACTCAATCCACGTTCACCATAAAACATACCATGATCTGACATGAATATGATGATTGTGTTATCCTCCAACCCAAGTTGGTTAATCTCTTTTTGTATTCTGCCGATGGCTGTGTCTACTCCACTGACCATGCGGTATAATCCTTTCATCATCCGTTGAAACTTTTCGGTTGTATCAAACCTCCAGTACCAGCGTTCACGCCCAAGAGATTGCTGAAGAAAATCAGGTAAGTTGGCAAAAAAATCGGGATCCGAATTAACTGGATTAGGGATGGTCACCTCCTGGTAAAGATGATCGACGTCTGACGGCCAGAAATATTGCTGAGGGGCATTGTCCTGAGCGTGGGGCGCATTGCAACTGACAAACAGACAGAAAGGTTGATTTCGTTTGCAACCTCGTAGGAAGTCAACCGCCTTCTCTGCAGTAACATCAGTTAAGTGCTTCATGCTGCCATTTGTCTGCTCTACCAAGTATCCGTTAGATCCCCAATGCTCAAAATTGTCAAAGACATCAAACATCTTTCCTAGTGCTTCTTTTTCATCTTCCACCAGTAATTCCCCATTAGATTCTATACCGAATTTACCGATAAATCCGGTATAAAAACCGGCTAATCGTAGAAGGGCCGGATAGCTGATATTTGTCAACTCGCTGCGTAACGGCGGCGTGTTAAATGTAAACTGGTGCCTTCGTTCGTAGAGTCCAGTGAGGAGGCTGGCTCGGCTGGCCGCACAGATCGGAGCCGTGGCAAACGCGTTGGTAAAACGCACTCCCTGATTGGCCAGATTGTCCATGTTTGGTGTGTAAAGAATGGGATTACCCGCACACCTCATGAGATCGCATCTCTGATTATCAGTTAATAGAAAGATAATGTTAGGACGTTTCATATGTTGAAGGTTGGAATCAATAACCAGTTGATCTTAATTTGTTATGAATTGCGCGGCTAAATCGAACTGATAAATCGGTTGAGCGTGATACGTCCTGGCAATTGAGATATCAGGTGATAGGGTCACTAGATTTTGGTCTTTTCCTGACAATGATCCGAAGATTCCAAGCACACTCAGCGGTGAATTGATATTACCATGGTTTCTAATGATTACTTTGACTTTTGTTTAATTCAATCACTTAGTAACCCTATGTAGCAGAGCTACCTGTCCGATAATAGCACCAATTGGCAGATAACGGTAAATTCAGTCAATGCTAAGCTATCAAATTATACTACTATAAAATTGGATTTAAGGTGACAACATTCATCTACAATCAGCGGCCCTCAGCAGTCTTACATCCTGAAGTTGCTAAGCAATAGCATCCGACTAAGAATGGGAAGTTGACTCCTGATGGTGTAGTTGCTGGAGGTGAAGTACATCATCAGAAACCGACATAGAACTGCTGCAAAAGTGGTGAAGAACGTGACCGCGATCGACAATACGACCGCCAAAATCATCCAATGCGCCAGTCTCATGTTTCTAGATGGGTGATGATGAGTGTTCGCCAATCGAAAATTCTGGATTGAGTGTGCCATCAGCGATTGCGATGACCAATTGGGAATAGAAGATCTATCGAAACTCAACAAGATTTAGGTTGCGGACTTCCAACACTCGCCCACCAAAGATCATGCGAAAAAAATTGAACGGCGTGAAACCGACTCCTGTTTCGTTTGGTAGGGATGGTGTTCTGTTGATTTGGAGTCTTGGCAGTATGTTTACGGTTACCATCTTTCTACAGAAACCCGAGCGGTGGTCGAAAAGAGCGTTCTCCGACCAACAGTGACAGGGAAACCCGGTCTCATCCCACTAGACCTAATAGCGATTTGTTGCTATAATAGCCGCCTGACGTATATTCAGCGACCTAGATGATACGAAATATAACCTAAAAATAGAGAGGATGTTGCTTCGCTAAAACAAACCAGCGAACGTAATCGCTAACAAGTTATGAAAGTTCTAATTACCGGTGCCAGCGGGAAGCTGGCCGGTTTCGTCATCCGGGAACTGAGAGATCAGTACCAATTGGTGCTGACATCGCGTCGCAAACCCGACGCCGAATTTTCCGACCTGCCTTGGATTAAAGGCGATCTGAACAGTTTCTCAGACTGCCAACAGGCAGTAGACGGAATTGAAGCTATCCAGCACTTAGGTGCGCAACCGAATCCGGTCGACCACCCCCAACTCCGACAACAAGCGCAAGAAAATGGGATTCCTTTCGACGCCACTTTTAAGACTAACATGCTTGGCACCTACTATCTGATGCAGGCAGCGGTCAAGGCTGAGGTAAAGACCGTCGTCATGGCGGGGAGTAACTGCGCCCTGGGACACGGTTTTCGGATCAGCGAGACCCCGTTTTCAATCCAGAAACTGCCGATTGACGAAACGCATCCCTGTTTCCCAGAGGATTCTTACAGTTTCTCCAAGCGAGCAGGCGAAGACCTGTTAGCTAGTTATACGCGAGCTTATGGCGTTCGCACCTACATGACTCGCCCAGCGGGAATCACGCCACTAGAACGTCGGCAGTCGATGGCTGAGAATGTTAAACTGGCCACGGACTGGAATCCTTGGTTGTGGTGTTGGGTGGGCAGCGAAGATGTGGCTAAGGCTCACCGTCTCATCATGGAGGCTTCTGTGGGTCAACTTGGTCGTTCAATCCCCCTACATGATGTCTACTTCCTCAACGCCGCGGATACGAGTGCGCTGGAACCATCGGCGGAATTGGTGAAGCGGTTCAAGCCGGAGTTAGCCGATCAGGCCGAGAATTTAGTTGGCCATCAATCTTTCCTGAGTTGTCAGAAGTTAGAGTGGACAATCGGTTGGAAACATCAAACCAGTTGGAGGAGTTATCTCAAATGAATGACATTGTAAGAATAGGCGTGGTTGGCGCCGGAAGCATCTCGGTGCGTGGGATTATGCCGCACCTGGAGCAAGACGATGTGCACGATCGGGTACAGATGACGGCGGTCTGCGATCCTGTTCCGGGACGGGCAGAGGCCGCCGCCGAGCGGTTTAACATTCCCCGGGCCTTTGAAAGTTACGAAGACCTACTCGATTCTAAATCGGTAGATGCTGTTACGATCGCCTCTCCCATTGGATTGCATTATGAGCAAGGTAAGATGGCAATCGATGCTGGTGTTCACGTCCATTTCAACAAATCCATGACCACCACTGTTGAGGAAGCCGATGATCTGATTAAGTCGGCGCAGCAGCATGGCCTCAAATTAGTCGCTTCACCAGGCGAGATGCTTCGACCGCTGAATCGCCGCATACGAGAATTGATACTGGAAGGTGCATTGGGAAAGCTGGCTTGGGCAGTGACGGGCGCAGCTTTTGGTCGATACCACGAACAGGAATCGGTTCGATGGGGAGAGGATATCCTCTCCAACATCAATCCGGCCTGGTATTTCCGTCGTCCGGGGGGTGGACCTTTGTACGATATGACGGTTTACGGTCTTCATGCCCTGACCGGTGTCCTAGGACCGGTCCAACGAGTAACCGCCTTCTCTGGTGTGCGGATTAAAGAACGGGAATTTCGTGGAGAAATGCTCCCCTGTGACATGGACGATAATACGCTTCTGACGCTCGATTTCGGTCAGTCGCTATTTGGGTTTGTCTATGGAACGGCTGCTGGTGGCTTACCCGACATTGGGCGCTTCGCCATTTTCGGTCTCAACGGTTCCATTCGTTTAGGTAAACTGAATGGTCAACCGATCGACTACCCGGAAAGTCAACTGGAAGCGGAAATCGGTGGTAACGCCTCACTCCCACATGTGGTCGATGCTCACTATCAGATTCAGGAAGCCCATGTCTACGAGGACATTATGCAACTGGTGGATTGGATCCGATTGGGGAAACCGACTCTGGCCAGTGCCGAACATGCGCGGCATGTGATTGAGATCTTCGATGCCGGCTATCGATCGGCTGAAACTGGCATAGCTCAAGATCTGCGCACCACCTTCGAAACCATACAATAGACCCTCTGTCAGTGGAAATCGAATCTCACATCAAAAAAGCACTCAAACGAAATCTCCAAGTGCTTTTTTGACGAAGTTCAGCCATCTGATATACCAATCGTTGTAAGATCAGTGCATCGGCACTTATTTGGTCTTATGTACTCCAGGTCACCGCCAAATCATTTCCCGGATTGATAGCCGGTGGAATGCGTTCCAAGGCATAGAGGACAGAACGCTCGATCAATTTCCAACCCTCATTGGTAATCATCCCTTACACTATGTGGGAAGCATTTTGCATAATGCTTAAGAACATCTGCAATTTTGCGGATGGGTGGAATAAACTTGCTCCACGGGCAACCAAAATTGAAAGCTCTTGACAGTACCTTCTGCCATGCTAGATACATCCACTCTCAAGCTTTATTCGCTAACTTCACGCAGTATGCTAATTGGTCTTTTGGGGGTTACAATACAGTGTTTGGTGACCCCCTACAACGATTTTCTCGTTGGCGGCACCTATCTTGCTGGAAACCATCTCCCAATTGCGGTTGTTTTTAGCCTCACAGTGCTCATCCTTGTCGTCAATGTATTGCTAAAGAGAATCAAGTTAGGTATGCAGTTAAGTGCGGCAGAGCTTACTATCATTTGGGGGATGATGCTTGTGGCGTCAGGAATCCCATCTTCGGGGCTTATGCGTTATCTTATTCCCTTGCTCGTGAGCCCATTCTACTTTGCGACGGCCGAAAACGAATGGGCAGACCTTTTCCACCAACATCTACCAAGTTGGATGGTGGTCAGCAATTCGAAGGCGGTATCATACTTTTATGAAAAACTGCCCGATGGAGAAGCAATTCCATGGGAGGCCTGGTTGAAGCCGATGCTTGCGTGGAGTGGATTTGCCCTTGTTTTCTTCTTCATGATAATTTGTTGGTGTGTCCTTCTTCGCAAGCAGTGGGTCGAGCATGAACGATTTAGTTTTCCGCTCGTGCAGTTACCAATGGATATGTTCCAACCCCCCGAAGGAAGAGATCTAATCAACCATTTCTTCAAAAACCATGTGATGTGGATTGGGTTTATTATCCCCGTTGCACTACATGGTTTAAGAGGGTTACACCTCTACTTTCCGTCCATTCCGAATCCACCCGTTTTCTTCCCAATTTCAAGATATTTCACCGAGAAGCCTTTCTCTGCATTAGCATGGTGGCCCTCCGTTCAATTTTTTATCTACCCCTCTGTAATCGCTGTCGTATACCTGTTGACACTTGAGATTTCGTTCAGTTTCTGGTTTTTCTTTCTGCTGACAAAAATGGAGACGGTCCTAATTTATGCCGCTGGGTTCAAAATAAACGCTGGGATGTTCCAGCAGAATCAACAGATGGGGGGGTTTCTTGTGTTTATCGGTTTCATCATCTGGCTTGGTAGGGATCACTTCAAAAATACCTTCAGTACATTGTTTGAGAGAAAAACTGCCAATGATCAGAATGAACCCCTCCCATACGCTTGGGCGGTGATAGGACTCATCTGTGGCCTGCTTCTGCTTGCACTGATGTGTATGCTCGCTGGAATGAGCTTTTGGGTTGCGATATTTATCCTTGTACTTTTCTTAGGACTGTCGACGGTCATGACATGGATGGTTGTGAATGGAGGTCTATTATTTGTGCTTTACTCTTTCTTACCAGGAGATTATCTTATCACACTCTTTGGCAGCGCACGGGTAAATGCCCCAAGTTGGACAATTGTTGTCTACGAACGGGTATTGATGTTTGATATGCGAGAGTTCATGATGCCAAGTGTGATGAACAACTTCAAGATCGCCGATCCAATTCGAGTGAAACAGCGTTCCTTGTTGATCGTGATGGGACTGGCAATGGTACTTGCTATCGGCGTTTCATACTATTCATCGTTAAACTTAATCTACAAGCGGGGGGCGTTGAATTTACAGCATTGGACATATGTAAACTCCGCAACGTCACCATTTACACGACTTGCTAGTATTCTTCAGCACCCCACGGGAATCGAGATCGATCGGCTCACCTCACTGGTCATCGGAGGATTTGCGATCTTCGGCATGCTCTTGATGCGTCATCATTACCTCTGGTGGAAGATTCATCCGATCGGCTTCTTAATGACAACAAGTTATGCTACATATTGCTACTGGTTTTCGTTCTTCCTCGGTTGGATTTGTAAATATATCATGCTCAAATTTGGTGGCTTTACATACTATCGTAAGCTACGTCCGGTGTTTCTCGGAATCATCTTGGGAGAATGCTTAATCGGTGGGATCTGGATCATCGTCGGGCTTGTGACAGGGATCGGGTATCGATTGCTTCCAGGATAGCGACACAGGCCGGTAGTTTGAGAATTGATGACAGCATGCTAGTGGATATTGATCGAGCCAGCGCAGCTGTCACTTCACTGGATCACGCCACTGACATAGTCAACCAAGAACGAAGCTACTTGGGCTCCATGCAGGATCGCCTAGCACCATGTCTAATCTGACCAACCAGACACAGAATATTGAAGCCTCACGTTTTAGTATTCAAGACACTGACTCTGCCGCCGATGCAGACGATCTGGCCAAACACCAAATACTGGCACAGTCCACTACAACTATGTTGGCTCAAGCCAGTACATTACCACAGAATATCCTGTCACTCTTGAGATAGAGTTCCACTGATAGTCTGACTTACACAGTAAGCCTTCATCTTTTGGGTACCATCGCACTATTCGCCGTGGCAGTACATACAAAGCGTCGGATAATTTTCACTCGCAAAAGAACATCTTCCAAAACAACGTAGCATAACATCATATACCCTCCAGCTAAAAGCTAAGAACCCAAAGGTACACATATCACCCACACTGGCCTGAAGTCTAGTTCAAGCTGATGTGGGTGATTTAATTTTCTGCATCACCGGTTCAGACTGACCCACTAGCCGAACATTTTGAGACCTAGAAACACTACATTATTTAATTTTTCACATTAATTCTAAAGTATTTGATATATCCTTCTGTTGATAGATTAAGTAAGCTTCATTTATTGCATCCAGATTGCAGGAGTAATTTTATGGGGGAAGTGTATTCGTCTTCATTTCCAATTCAGTGACTTTATCACCAGTCATGATGACTGGCGTGCAGGAAGGAATTAAAGCCAAAGTGTTGCCGCTCTCGCCACGAATGGTCCTGTTCGGTGGCCTGCAACTGGCTGAGAACAACGTAGCGACGAGCACCTACGAATCTCAGCATGCGGCGGACAGCCTCTTCGAACTCCTCGACACGACGACCTTTGCCCGACTCTGCTGCGACGTACGGGTGGATTAACCGGTATGTCTCAGCAATGCGGTTTTTAATTGTGGATTCGTCCCAGACCTGTTCCAGTAACTGGTGCATCATTCGGCCATAGCGTCGCTTGCCCGAATCGGTCTGCACCAGTGCACGGCTCAGGATGCCACCCTGTTCTCGAAAGATGTTGCCCCCTAAGTCTTCGAAGAGTTGATCAGCACCGTGGGGAAAGAACTCAAACTTCATTGTCTCTGGGTTGTTGTACATTCGATAGTTGTTGGTTTGCGTGTAACCATCCCAGTGATTGATTAGCTGCTCGAGTGCGATGAACCTGGTGAAATTATCAACATCGACAAAATCGGCGAGCAATTCCCATGGATCATCGTCGTTGGCCTCTTCGATGGCTTCAGCTAGGTGTCGCAAGTCGCTGCGGTCTTCTCGTTCCTGATTGCTGTCTAGATCCAGTTCATCCCATTGCATCACGTCACCTGGACCTTCGTAAAGGTTGCCACCTGTTTTTGAATACCACCGCTTCAGGAAGTCTTTGCTGATGGCCTCAACCTGCTCGTACAATCCGTATGATTCCTCGTTGATGGTTAGCATCGCATATCCGATGCGTGGGGCCGGGACACCCGCATCGCGGAACAGACTGTAGCCAATATATTCACATATGTAACTCGGGTCCTGCACAGCGTTGTTCAAAATAATCCGGCGTAGCCCGTGAAACCGCTGGTCCTTGACGAACTGATTGAACTTGATGGTGAATGCAGCTTTAGAGTCACTGTCCAGCATTCGAAAGCTGCCGTATCCGCCTTTCAGTCGCACCCCGACGTCTTTGTAGACATCATCACCTTCACGAAACGTCGCGCGAACGTAATGTTTTGGTTCTTCATGTAACTGTTCGATGGCGCGGTCAGAGAGTTCAAGGTGATACTTACGAACTCGTTTTGCACCAAAAAACCCTGCGCCGGGATCGTCTTCAACAACGAACGTTCGGTCTAATGTGTTGGTGACCGGACTGGCCAACATTTTGATCAAGGAACGGGCTTTGTCCGCGGATTCTGAATCAGGAGCGGCCTTCGTCACAAGAGTGGCCAAAAGACGAGATGACGGTTTGCTTCTGTTGGCTAGGTTGATTGCTTGATGGACAACTCGTAGAACTAGTTCTTCAATCGACGGTCCGCGTTCGTCTTCCTCCGATTCGTCATCGTTATGTTCAACCCACCGTTCGAACGGGCGACGGTGCTCTTCATCGTCCTCGTCGCGCTTGTGCGGTTCGATGCGCTGAAGAAGCATTTCTGCCATTTCGCTGGCTTCGGGGTCGACTACCCGCAAAAATCGAATCTGGACTCGCAGTTGATTTTGCTGGTGTGCAGTCTGCAGTGCATTTGCCAGTTCATTATCAGCATCCTTTGCATCATCTCGCAGTAGTTCGATCGGCAAACGGTATCGGTGAAGGATCTCACCCCATGTCCGCTCGATCACGTTCCTGTTCGTTTCCACTGTATTCTGACGTAACAGACGCGCGGCATCAGTGTAAAACTCCAGTTCAATCAGGTTCCGAACATGTTGCAGTGCAGCACCGGAATGCCGACGGTCCCGCATTGCATTAGCAATCTTTACAATGACGTCTTTGGCGCTACCTTGGCGCACCGTGTTGACTGTGAGTCCCCATTCATTAAGAAGGTGGACTGCTTCATTCCCTAGATCACTATCGCGTACCTGTAAAGCAATTGCCGCTAAAACACGTGAGGCCTCATAGCCAGCTCCTACTTCAGCTAGCGCGTGTGCTCCGTGAATAGCTTCATTCATTCGATGGTGGTCATCCTCAGAACCAGTTAAAACGATGACAGGAAGGTCATCGTTGGCCAAGGTATTGACCATAAACACTTGAAAACCAATAATAATAAGCAGTAATAAACTAAACTTCCTCATTCTAATCCCCACCTAATTTAGGCTAACCAAGTCAACACTAAACCTAAAACAGACTTTGCAATTTGTAAACCCTTAAGTCTACCTGCCTAATTTAAATTGTCAAGCCACCTCTTAAATCGAATTCCCGTTCGTTTTGCATGTTTGGACTTTGGGCTTAATTGTCACTGTCAACAGCGGATAGATTTAAATAGACCTATCAACCGAATATCGCCACTTCGACTTTTCATCACTAATACAATTTTCTAGGTGTCCACAATGGATTTCCATCTTGTTTTCACTAGGATCCAAGAATTGGAAATTGTCACCTTTCGTCTAATTGTCTTTCCATTTTACAAAGTAATGGGGCCATATCCTTCGAAGATGTTTTTTCCTACCTTAACTGCAGCAATCTAGATCTCACCACATGAGAAGTAAGCACTCATCGCAGATTTAAAACCCAATTTTCAATGTAAAAACCAGAGGATTCATCGATATTGACAACATTACTGGCTAAGGGACTGGCTTTCTCCGCCCCGTAGAAGTGGAGCATTCAATTATCTGTTTTACTGTGATGACAAGACGGATATCAGTAAAAAAGCTGGTGGTGGAATTCTATGCCATAAGAAGATATAGTATAAAAATCGCCATAGTGATCAATACCAGTACCGTTCAAATCGGAACGTGGAATGGTGAAGCTTGGTCTGGTGCTGTTGACAAAGTTCGGTTGTGAAACCGAGCTCTTAACGATGCTAAAATCAAATTTAGTATGCAACTTGGAGCTAGGGAGTTCGCGACCCCAGTCGAGCCCAAAAACAAACTGGCAGTTATCTAGAGTCAGACGAAATCTGGTTGGTAACCTAAGACCTATTTCTGTTGACAGGTCCAGAATGTAGGGATTGCTGTCAGCCATGGTTCACAGGCAGGTACCGATAATGACGTCAACCATCAGTTGTAACTAGGCGTCAACAGTGTCACAGACTACGGTTTGAAGATTAATGACAGCGAAGTAGTGGATATTGACCAAGCCAGAGCGGCTATCACTTCACTGGATCATGCCACTGATATGGTTAATCAGAAACGAAGCTACCTAGATTCGAGGCAGAATCGCTTAACTTTCACCATGTCTAACCTAACCAGCAAAACACAGAACGTCGAAGCCTCGCGTTCCAGTATCCAAGACGCCGACTTCGCTGCTGATGCAGCCGAATTAGTGAAACACCAGATTCTAGCACAGTCAGCGATGGCTATGTTGGCCCAAGCTGGTGCCTTACCACAGAACATCCTGTCGTTGTTGAGATAAGTCTTCCACCAAGAATCTGACTTATCGGGTAGGCCTCCACCTTTTGGGTGCTATGCGCTTGGCTCATCAACCTCAATTGCTGATAGCGACCCACCGCTTTACCCCGATACGGCAATTGTGATAGAATGCCTAAGCAGGTACAGCAACTTGGCACTCAAAGGGCAACTGATATGGCCACGTATTTCCAGGCAGTTATTTCTCATCAAATGAATGCTGGAAACTATAAACAAACTCAGAAGATGGTCATTCTCAAGTAGATGAAAAATCTTATCAAATCTCACCTACTTGTACTTATCTCAACATTGTTATTAGGAACGGGTTTCCTTAATAACCAATTCAAAGTGGCCGAACAAGGGTGGTTTCAAAACCATCAGCAGGATACTGAGAGCTTAGTGGTGGGACGAATGATTAAGGCTAAGCGTGATGGTATCTTCTCCGCTGGTGGTCTAACAGGTCAGGTTTCAGGTATAAAGCAGTTAACCATTAATGATACATTGCAGTGGTCAGGCCAAGCTGTAAGCAGCCAGTATCAAGCCTATTACAATGATTTAGATTTCACCTCTTTTAATCCTTATTTTTCCCAGATTGGCTTTCAGGCTATTAGCTTCAGTTTGATCGACAAAATCCTGCCACTATCCCCCCAGCACTATATTATGTTTCTAAAATTCATGAATGCTTACTCTTTTGCCTTTGTCCTATCGCTGATTATTCGATGGTTTTATCTGGAATTTGGCTTATTCAGTGCCTTGATGGTAATGCTAACTACTATATGTTCTCATTGGGTAACCGTTTTTGGTCGTAATCTCTGGTGGGTAATGTGGGCATTCTATCTCCCTTATTTAGTCAGCCTCTATCACCTACAGCAAAAAACATCCATCAATACAGCTATCATACTTATTTACGCCACTGTTTTCATTAAGTGTCTCTATAATGGATACGAATATATCACCACTACGCTACTGATGATGGTGACACCTTATATCTACTATTGGTGGGTTGAAGGATGGAATTTTAAGTATTTAGTTAAACAACTATTAATAGTCGGCACAACGGCTATGATCAGTGTGCTTTCAACCACCATAATATTGGCCGCCCAGATATCAGCTGTCAAAGGTGGATTAAAAGCAGGATTACATCATATCTTCATCTATTCAGTGGGCAAAAGAACACATGGAGATGCAGGTAGTTATCCTGAAGTTTATGCTAACAGCCTAAAAGCGGATGTGATACCTGTAGTTAAGAAGTACTTAGAGGGATTTATTTTTGATTTTAATCAAATGCTGGGTGGTTCCAGCCAAGACTTAAATGTAAAGTATCAAACGGTAATCGTCGTTTTTGCCTTTATTTCTTGTTTGGTGTGGTTGTTTCATTTCCTATTTCAGTGGGGCAAGTTGCCTTTGACAGAAGACTCAATAAGAAAGCTGACAGCCTTATCAATAGCTGTATGGTTTTCATTATTAGCCCCTTTATCCTGGATGGTTATATTTAAAGGGCACTCTTATATCCATACCCACATGAATTTTATAACCTGGCACATGCCTTTTACCCTTCTGGGATTTGGGCTATTAGGCACATTTTTGTCTATGCTAGTTACTACCATTTATAATCTCAGACATAATCAAGATATGAAAGAAGCATCTTAGATTTAATTAGAAATAGGCGTTACGCAGTTGAAGGACAGATCAGTTATACTTTCTACTATGAATCCAGCAAAATGTAACGAAAAGTACTATATCAACTTTTTAGTTGCAACACAACAGAGTTATAGCTGCCTGGAAGCGGAAAAAACACAAGGCTGAACCAACAAGGCTTTTGCGCATGATGCATTAAATCGCCTGCTGCTTAGACGGCAACCATCCTCATCGCCGTTGTGGAGCGAAGCCCAACCGCATATTGATTCACAGCGCGGTGTTTTGGTTGTAGACGATACAGTGTTAGATAAACCATATGCTAACAAAATAGAATTAGCGGGTAAACACTGGTCGGGTAAACATAAACGTGTGGTCAAAGGCATTACTCTGGTCACTCTCTTGTGGACTGAAGGCCAAAGTCATATTCCTTGTGATTACAGGATCTATGACAAGCTCAACGATAAAATGAGCCAAAAGGATCATTTTCGTTCCATGATAACAGAAAGTCAAGAGCGTGGCTTGAGCCCAGAGTGTGTTCTGTTCGATAGTTGGTATTCCGGTCTAGACAAGCTGAAAATGATTGGCCACTTGGGATGGACCTGGCTGACAAGATTGAAAATGAATCGTCGGGTGAATGCTGATAGTTGTGGTCTGGTACCAATCAATCAAGTCGCGATTGGTGCCGATGGTCTTAACCTTCATCTCAAAGGGTATGGTTGGGGCAAAGTGTTCAAGATAGCTGCCAAAAACGGCAGCATTGAGTATTGGGCCACTAATGATTTAGAGATGAGCCTGAGCAGACGTTGCAAATTTAGCCGCTGATGTTGCAAGATTGAAGAGTATCACCGAGGGATTAAACAATTTGTGGGTATCGAGCGCAGCCAAGTGCGTTCCAACCGGGCACAACGGAATCATATTGGTTTGGCATTACCAGCCTTTCTTCGTCTTGAGCGCTATTGTTTCCGAAGCGGTCTTAGTTGGTTTGAAGCCAAAATCGGACTTACACGGCCCGCCGTGCGAGCTTACTTAGAAAACCCCCTTTACCAATTAACTGCGTAACTCCTATAGAAATAAACGTCTCATCTAAATACCCATAATAACTGTATAAGAAATACCAAACCAACAAACCAAAACATAAAATGAAAATAAGAGCAACAGCTAAAAGCATATACCAGATATTGTCTTGATTGTCTGCTATATAATAGTCTTTTTCATTTCCAAAATTACTTCAAGTCTTCGTTAATATAGATTTGTTGCTTTATAACCCTGTCGTTTTTCCATGTTGCGATGTTCACACAGCTAACACTCACGTCTTCCCCTAACTTGTTTTTGTCGCTAAACTCGTAGTAAGATGCCATATCTCCATTTATAGGTGACTCAAAAACATTTATGAATCTAAGTTTATAATTGGGAAGTCCAAAAACTTGAGGCTCAAATTCGCGTAAAGATGTAGCGTTTGCTCAACACCGCACCATGAACTGGAAGGCAGAGACCATGAGCCCTGTCAATTTGTAGAGGACCCGACCACGGGGCACCCCTGCTATCAATCTAGTAGGTACCGACAATGGATTCCTTCCTACTGAGAGGTCCTAATTTTTGCAGAACAAGAAAAGTCGTACCCTCACATTTTGGGTTGATGATGATGTGACCCAGAAGCTGGAAACGTACGAAAAAGCAATACGTCAGCCACGGCGATACAAAGCGTCGGATAATTTTCAAGCGCAAAAGGACAGCTTCCAAGACAGCGTGACATAGCACTCCATCCTCCCAGGTTTTCAAGGGTTTAGGAGATCATCGAAAAAAGGGATTAATTTTGATCAACCGAAAAATAAAGTTTGCAGTGATAGTAAGAGTCTGTTATATTATGTTGCCCCAAATTGAGGGGTTCTAATCAACCATATTGGAATTGAAACCATAGCAAACTGTTGATGAAAGTGGCTTAAGTATGGTGCAATTATGCCTTGGTACCAAGGCTACTCTTACTGAAAAAACTAGAGAACTAAACATTGATGACTAGTTGTATACTATCGTTGGATGCCACCACCCAACAAAATGGTTGCATCTGGTTTATGCTAGGTAATCGACGAGTTGTTAGTACACGACCGAGCGCAGACTTCTTTTGGTCCGTTTTTGCTTAGTCTTTATTGAAGCCAGAACCGATATGGGTGATTGAGTCTTCGTCGATCCCTTGATTATTCACAATTCAGTGGGAAATACCTCGCCTTACCATCGGCGGGCTAATACCTTTGCTTGCAACGGAATGCGACACTCACAGGAGGTTCTGAGGGGCAAAGTTGCATGGGTTAACGAAACCACTAGCTGATATTTAAACGAATTTACCCTGCCTAGAGAGGAGCCCCTTATAAATGTTGAAATCATACTGCCAACGGTATTGGATTAACACAACCCAACTAAGCTGTTTTGCTTTACTGCCCATCTTCATAGGGCTAATCCCAACAGCACAGCTGCTAAATTCAAAATGGCACAGGTAATACTCCGTAGTACATAATCTTATGAAATTATTAAGGGAAGGATATGATGGCCCAGACGGTCGGACCGATGCCGAGAAGGCGACTGACGGACGAGAGCGTATTTACCGAGCTGTGCAGCAAAGGGTTTTGCCTCCTGCCAGGCTACCTGCCCCGAGAACGAGTTAAAACCCTGGCAGCGGCAACGCGCCGTCTCCACCCACCTTGGTCTGATCTCCTGCCCGAGCAGCTGCCACCTTTGGGCAGCCTCCCGGCTCCGAACGCTTTTCCGTCTCAAAGCTCCAGCTTCCCGTTCGAAGAGCCGTGCCTTAACCAGGCCATTGTAGATCCAGACACGATCGCCCTTGCGAAACGCTGGTTAGGAACAGGGCAAATCTGCATGCGTGGTAGCGGATGCTCTGTTCGCTACCCGGGATTTGTGGATAGTACAGGCCGACACTTGGACGGATTCTCGCTACTCCAGACAAAGAGGGCGAATCGCGGCCACAACCAACTCAAGTTTTGGTACTACCTTTCCGACGTCGAGCCTGAGATGGCGCCGACCTCGTTCTGGCCTACCCAATGGGGCGACGACGGCCCGCGAGTGGTAGGGGACGAACACAAGGTTACGGGGCCAGCCGGTTCGCTGGCTGTCTTCTCCATCTTCACCTACCACTCGCGGAATGACTTCACTCAGACAAGTGGCGAGCGATACGTCTTTACCGTGCGGTGGGGCCGGCGTGACCACCCTTGGGAAGGGCAGTCGGAGTACGTGATGTCGGGGAGCAACCCGGATTTCACGTACTTCATTGGCAGCCTGGCTCCTAGCACCCGAGAACTTTTCCACTTCCCACCCGTCGGCCATCCGTACTACACTGAGCATACGCTTCGCGATTTGGAGGACCGGTACCCTGGGTGGGATGCTAATGGTAAATACCGGGCTGCCATTGCCACGAGTGGCAATGCAAAACTGTAGTAATACATTACGCTGTGGAAGACTATTATATACCCGGTCTGCGCCACCGTTTCTTGTTCTTCAACAATTAAGACCTCTCAGTTGTGTGTCTGGTAAACGTGTTTCGGAATATTATTGTCGGGATTCATATTTCTTGACTGTTTCTAGTGCTTCAGGTGTGGCTATCTGCCCCAATGCTCTTGCTACATGAACCTCTGGATCTTGCAATGCTTGTATCAGGTCAGGTACGGCATCTACTGATCCTATTTCCCCTAATGCCTCTGTCACACCTAAAGCCTTTGAGTGCGGGTTTAGATCTGACTCCAACCTGGTCTGGGATTGAATCTAAGTATCCGTTGCGATTTTGCTGTGCTAATCACGTTCACATTTCCTTCAAGTTTGCCGCGAATCTCAACCCTATTACCGAAATTTTGTTGAATCAAGTCGATTGTCGATTCCTGGAATCGTGTTGTCGGTTGGGTGAGCAGAAATGCTTCGTGTCCAGAGATGTCTGCTTCAAGCCCCAAAACGTGTGCTTCAGCCACATCTCACGGACCAGCGTTCGTGGGATTTCCAGCGTCGGAGCATCCAACGGGAATTCCGCTTGTTGCTCCGGTGAGACGACGTTCGTGAATTGAAGGCTAACGATAGATATTGTCGTACTTCTGGTAACCATCTCGCCGAGGCATTCGCCAATTTGCTTGGATAAGCCGTAAGGCTCAAACGACATCATTGGGTGCTCCTCGTCAAGTGGCAGGTAGAGTGGCACAAAGGCACTTGGATCATGCGCCCAGCCCATTCCAAACGCGCTGGAAGAGAACACGACACAACGCAAATTCTGATTCGTCGCTGCCCACATGATATTGAACGTACTCAATAGTATTGTTCTCGAACGTCTCATATCTATCAGCACCTGGGCCAGGAATCACGCCCATGTAGATAACCACTTCGGCATCGGTCAGTAAGGCTTTTGCCCACTCGGTGTCACAAAGTTCCGCTTGCACAAATGGCGAAGGTGAATCCTCAAAAGCCACCCTGTCCATGCTAAGCACATGGTATCCTTTATCCATCAGCCGTCTGGCGGCACCCGTGACTAAAATCATGGTTACATCCCTACTTTAAAATAATATAAACCAAGCTGAGGCTCAATAAACAGTTGAAAGCAAAAGCAATAAAAAGAGCGCAATTTTGAGTTCTAAACCTGATACTGTCACCACTGGAATCAATAGGTCTCTGGCTTCTAGTTCATGATGCAGGCGTTGAGTGAACTCTATATCTTTACACTAATAGGAAATGAATGCATTGATCATATCAGTTGCCCTTTGAGGCTCAAGTTGTTGGACTAGCTTAGGCATTCTATCACAATTGGCGCATTGGGGTAAAAAGCGGGTTTGCTGGTAGGAATTGGGGTTGGCGAATAATGCAGGCACACAATGACAAAAGACGAGTCGACTCGTGGCAGCCCCGTCTATCTCAGTCTACACTCTTCTGGATGATAGATAGGATGGAGTGCTATGCAGATGAGTGTAGCCTTACATAGAGGGGACACCAACTAGTAGGGATTAGTCTGCACCTCCGATACCCTGTACACGATCGTTTCCGAATACGAGTTTGAAATTCGTAGCAGGAGGCGGGATTGAGCAATACAGAATTTTATTTATACTCACTTCGAGCATTGTTTCATTTAAATAAAAGCACTCTCACATCTCGAGCCAATTCAGTAAGTATACCATCATGTTTTTCAGTCTTATATAATACGGGGTCAAGGTCAGATATTCCTGATCGTGAAACTTTAATTGTTCATTTCTAGTTAAAGTGTGTGCTAATGAGGATTTGAGGTTAAGTTCAAGATTATAAATAGAAGCGATCAGTCTCGTATTATAGTCGATTAACATTAGTGCTGATTATTGCTACTAATTAGTCAGTATTGATTATTCGATTGAAATAAGGAATTCTATGATGGCTAAAGAGGTGAGGTTTGGCATTTTGGGCTTGGGTCGTGGCCGAAAAGCGGCACAAACAGCGATCCAAACAGCTGGCGCTAATTTGGTTTGTGTTTGTGATTTGCAAGAAGAGAAGGTCAAGGTCACAGCACAAGAACTGGACTGTGACTGGACAACTTCATACGACCAAATGTTGGCACGAGATGATGTTGATGCAATTGGTGTTTATACTTCTAGTGGTACGCACGCCGATTTTGCTAACCAAGCAATCGCCGTCGGCAAGCACGTCTTCGTAACCAAACCGATGGACATCGACTTAGATAAATGTGACCGCTTGATTGAAGCTGCCAAAAGAGCCAATTTAGTTCTGGCGGTTGATTTTATTCGCCGTTACCGAAAGACCGATCATCAGGTCCGACAAGCAGTTGCAGATGGTCTGATCGGCAATATCATTCTAGGCGATTTACGAATGAAGTGGTACCGGAGTCAGTCTTACTATGATGGAGGATGGCCGCCGGGCTGGCGAAGCCGGTCAAGTACTGAAGGCGGATCAGCGGCCAATCAAGGCGTACACTCGATCGACCAACTCCAATGGTTTATGGGCGATGTCAAAACAGTGCAAGGTCGATGTGGCACGTTCAACCATGAGATCGAGACAGAGGACTGTTCAGTCGGCATCTTGACTTTTGCAAGTGGTGCTTTTGGCATGATACAGACCACCACTTGCAGTTATCCCAGTTTGGGAACTACGCTACAAATCAACGGTAGTAAAGGCACTATTACGATGGATAAGTCAGGAGCCATAGAATTGATGATCGAAGGGCAAGAAGAAGCAACCATCGATCAAGTTGAAATCGAAACCGATTTTCCCGAAAATATCATTGAGGATATGGTCGGTGCGATTATTGACGGGCAGCCTATAATGGTCAGTGGTGAAGAAGGGAGGAAGTCGGTCGCGATTTTTACTGCCATTTATGAATCTTCACGCACTGGCAGTATCGTTCAGCTTTAACCCCAAATGCTTTAGTAGACCTCTTGCATAAATCAGGATTTGAGTTTAAGTTCAAGGTTATAATAAATAGAAGCGATCAGATTGAAACGTGATCCAAAACGCTGACGACGATTTTGATAACGCTGGCAAAGGATAGCAAACACCAGATACGGGCACAATCAACTACAGCTATGCTGGCCTAGGCTAGTGCCTTACCGCAGAATATCCTATCACTCTTGCGATAAAGCCTTCCACTAAGAATCTGACTTACACTGTAAACCTCCACTTTTAGGGCTATTCGCACGATTTGTCAGCCCCAATTAATGACAGCGCCCCCTGCCGCTTTACCCCGATGCGGTAATCGTGATAGAATGCCTAAGCTGGTCCAACAACTCATTGGTGTAATAAGTTGGGATGTCTGTTTAAACCGCTCCATTAAATAAATGATGTTAAGAGGAACCAAAGTGAGCCAAACTCAATATCCAAATATTGTGTTCGTATTTTCTGATCAGCAGCGGTATTCCGCCCTTGGGGCCAATGGTAACGATGTAATCCAAACGCCAGTTTTGGATGCAATGGCTACAGAGGGTATGGTGTATGATAACATGTTTTCGAATCATCCATTGTGTTCGCCTTATCGGGCAATTTTGTTGACTGGACGATATGGCTGGCAGAATCTTGTGATTGACAATGAATACTGCCCACGCAAAGATATACCAACATTGCCAGCCACCTTACGCCAACATGGATATGGCACAGCGCATGTGGGTACGTTTCACCTGGGTAAAGGCCCATACCCTGAGGAGGATCGGTATGGGTTGGATTATCTGGCAGCCTTGCACGGTGGAGGGGGATATTTTAATCGGAGTTATTATCAGAATGAAAACGGTCATACTTTTTTCGACGGTTGGGCACCCGAGGTAGAAACAGATCTGGCAATTCGATTTATGGAGAGGCATTTGGATGCGCGGCCGGATGATCCCTTTGCTTTGTTCGTGTCGTGGAGACCACCGCACTGGCCGTATAAGCAATATCCCGATGAGCATTCTATATACGATCTGGCAGATATAGAGGTACCTGGCAATGTGCCTAAACAGATGGAGGCGTTTGCGCGACAGGAAATTGCGGATTATTATGGGTGCTGTACCGGACTTGATACGCAAATGGCACGGTTGTTGGAGGCATTGGAGCGCCTTGGAGCTAAGGATAATACGATTGTTTGTTACACATCGGATCATGGTGATCATCTGTCGAGTCACGGTTATGGCAAACCCTCTGATAGCTGGATGCCTGAATCGATGCGGGCATCTAAGGCAACACCTTATGAAGAATCGGTTCATGTCCCCTTCGTAGTCCGTTGGCCGAATGTAATTGAGGCTGGAACGCGAAGCGATGCGTTTTTTGGTGCGATTGACATTATGCCAACATTAATCGGAGCATGTGGTATACCGTTGCCTGAGGGGCTACAAGGCCGTGATATCTCGGGGGTCTGGCGGGGAGAAGGCGTACCCGAGGATACCGAGCTTACTCCTGGAGGATCAGATTCAATTTATCTCCAAAATATGGCGCACGGTTGGCCCAATCGTGATGGATGGGTTGGGCGTTGGCGTGGGGTGCGCACCGAGCGATGGACGTATGCGCGCTGGTATGCTAACGAGCGTGGGCCATGGTTGTTCGACCGGTTAGAAGATCCCTTGGAGATGGTCAATCTAGCTGGTGCTACAGAGGCACGGCCTGCGCTTGAAGAAATGGAGGAACGGCTTCATCGTTGGATGGAGGGAACGCATGATCCATTTGAATATGGTCAGCGAGGACCTCGTGGTTTTCTTGAGTTAGGACAGGAGTTTGCCAATCCTGCTCTGTACAAAGGATGGGGCGTTGCCTAAATCGTCAATACATGGAGTATTTGTATGAAGGTATGTGACCCACATTTTCATTTATGGAGCATAAACGAACGTCCGAATCCCAATTTGGGCGAAGGGTAAATAAAAACCTAGCTGTTTATCAGACCATAGATTATGCTCGCAATATGAATAAGTTGCCTATACCATTAGAACTAACATCAGGCGTGCATGTCGAAACTATGGTAGGGCAGATGCTAGGTACGCAACAGGTTCAGCATATGCTTCAGATGATTCTTGATCAATAACTCTGCAAGCTTAGCACTTGTACTGCTGAAGGTTAACTGATATGGCCGACGTCTTCATCTCCTATTCGTGTAAAGATATCCAGTTTGCACAACGACTGCACCAAGAACTGGAAGCCAGAGGTCGTGAGCCCTGTCAATCTGCCCTCGTTGCGGTAACTAGCCATTATGTGGTAATCCAAAGCAGAGATAAATCGAGGGAAAACAGCACTTGACACAGAAACGGTCAAGTGCCAGAATGACAGGCAAATCAGAAAAAGTGAAACGTAAAACATGTTACACAATACATAGTACGATTTATTGAAGCGACAAGGTTTTAACTTGAGTTAGTACTGCTATTATACAGATACCTAGCAACCGAAAGGAGCTATTTCATGGTAGACTATCAACCTCTCGATTTGTCGGCATTGTGCAACGCGGGACTTGATGTATTGGGCGATGACTCGCACGCACCGATTGGCAGCCAAACCTTTCGTGGGTTGCCGTTCCTGGTGGGCTCAGACCAATCGAAATGTTTCATTGCCTTCGACAGCACATCCGAAAATATTACCATTCCTATCGATCAATCCGCACAGCGTGTCGTTATGGCACATCGCCTACTTGATTCTAATCTGATGGAGGGTGGCCCATTAGGGAAGCCTGTAGCAGATTATGTGTTCCACTTATCGGGTGGCGACCAGGTGTGTGTTCCCATCCACGAACGATTTGAAATTTCGGATCTTTCTAGGGGTGGCGCCCCATTCCGCGCGCTCCCTGATCAGAATGACATACTGATGCCGCGTTATGAAGGGACTTGGGAGCAGATGGGGCGTCGTCAGACCGAAGTGTCACGTGGTACGTCCCGCGGCTATTATCTGTGGGTTTGGGAAAATCCACAGCCAGACCAACAGATCGAATCGTTAAAGATCGTCCCGAAGGGGCCACGTTTCCTTATCGCTGGGGTCACGCTGTCGCATCTCGACGAGCACCCCTTCGTCCGACAAGGGAAACGTGAGGTACGCTTAATTCTCACTCATCCTGAAGACGCAGAGAAGCCGTTAGATCTCGAGGTGGAAGTGGACAGGGGCGTAGCGACATACGTCTACTCGCTGCCTGAAGCATCCCCCGATGATTTTATCAATGACGATTTCACCGGTTGGGGAGAGGTGCAGAATCCCAAATCCAGCCCCGCCTACGTCGAAGTCGCCGCCCTCCCATCGGCAACGGTGACGGTGAAGCAGGGCGAAGAAAAGGTTGGCGAGGTCAAATGGGGCGATGTTGAGAAGGCGAAGGTAGTCGAGACACCACGAATGCGCGTAGAACTATTAGACCGTGGACGGAATTGGGTGCATGTCACCGTCCTCGACGACGACACGGGCAAGCCTGTCCCCTGCCGTGTTCACTTTCGTTCGCCCGAAGGTATTCCTTATCAACCACATGGTCACCACAATCAGGTGAATTCCAATCTCGGTTCATGGCATATTGACGTGGGCGGCGATCTTCGGCTGGGACAAATCACTTACGCTTACATTGACGGTCGCTGCCAGGGGTGGCTACCGCGCGGTGAGGTCATTGTGGACATCGCACGAGGATTTGAGTACGAGCCGCTGAGGACGCGGGTGAACATCGAACCGGGTCAACGCGAACTAACCTTGCACCTCAAACGCTGGATTCACATGAATGATCAGGGCTGGTTCAGCGGTGACTCTCATGTTCATTTTCTTTCCGCGCAAGGCAGCCATACAGAGTCACAGGGGGAAGATCTCAATATCGTCAACCTCCTGCCATCGCAGTGGGGAAACCTGTTCACAAACGCGGAGGATTTCACCGGCCGGCCAAGTATCTCGCAGGATGGTAACAACATTGTTTATGTTGGTCAGGAGAATCGACAGCACTTTTTGGGGCACCTCATCCTCTGGGGCCTAACAGATCCAGTGATGCCGTGGTGCAGTGACGGTCCTGGTGAAGCTGAGCTTGGCGGGACGTTAGAAATCACGATGAGCGATTGGGCAGACCAAACTCATGCTCAAGGCGGCACAGTTATCATTCCTCACCTGCCCAACCCGAATGGTGAACCCGCCGCATTGATTGCAACCGGTCGTGTAGACGGAGTGGAGATGCTACGCCATGCTCCATTCAACCACCTCGAATATTACCGCTACCTCAACTGCGGTTATCGCCTACCTCTCGTTGGCGGTACGGATAAGATGAGCAGCGATGTACCTGTTGGGATTTATCGCACCTATGCTTATCTGTCCGGTGAAGAATTCAACTATGACAACTGGTGTAATAGTGTATCGCAGGGACGGACATTTCTTAGTGGTGGTCCCATCATTCATCTCACGGTTGATGGACACAATGTCGGCGATACCATGCAACTGTCAGGGAATGGCACAGTGGAGGTCGCTGCATGGGCGGAGAGCATTTTCCCAATTCACACACTCGAAATCGTTCAAAATGGACATGTGGTTGCTTCAACAGAAGATAGTAATGGTACGCGGCGACTGGCGTTGAAGGAACCGGTGAAAGTGAGTGGGCATACTTGGCTGGCAGCACGATGTGGCGGTCCCAACTATAGCAGCGTTCCGCATCATGACGGTTGGGGGCGTGGCATCTTCGCGCATACGTCGCCGATTTATATTGCCTGTGGCGGAGAGTGGTGGATGTTCGACAAGGACACCGCGCAATACATGCTCACGCTGATTGATGGCAACCTGACATACATCCGTGAGACTGCCGCATTGCATACCTCCGGAACAGTGACCCATCATCATGGCGAGAATGACCACATCGCCTATCTGGAACGTCCTTTCCTTGAAGCGCGCAAGGCAATTCACCGGCGGATGCATCAGTTAGGAATACCGCATTAATAATATGTGAAACAAATGGTCTGTAAAAAGTAGCCTGTCTTCTGGTTATTAGATCCAACCTGGAGTAGCGTACCTATCGGCGCACCATTTATCTCACTGGGTCGGTTAAAAGTGAGAGTGATGCCACCTATATTCAACACAGTTAATCCTCCTAATTTTGGGCAAAAAAAGGCAGTTCCTGCTCAGAGAGATCGGCCTTCAGTTAATAGGTTTTGTGGGTTAGTGAGTCACACTTCAGGTAGGGCTAAAGTATGGTCAACTACAGATGGGATGGATATAGCACGAAGTGTGCTAGGGGAAAGGTATGAGTACAGTATCCACTCAGCTTATGGAGTATATGATATAGTGAAGTAAGATTCTCATAGTGAAAGGAATGGCATGGTTTAGAGACCAGTTATTGTGGTGTCTGTCTTTGTTGGGTTGGTATGTGCATTGCAGGCTTAGACTGAACCACCACTTTACCCCAAGACAGCAATCGTGATAGAATGCCGAAATAAGTCCAACAACTTGAGGCTCGAATTCGCGTTAAAGATATTGAGTTCGACGACGCCTTCACAAAGCTTTTCAGCTCAGCCACCTATTCTATTGTGCCAGCTATTACCCAAGAATCCATCCCTAGTATTTCTTCTTTGGAGTTCTGTACCCAGTTCTTGATCAAGAACTGATTGCTTCCGGCAACGTAATCAGTGAGGCCATAGAGCCAGACCTGCGGCTTGGCTCTATGGCCTCATAGGCGGTGATCCACGTCTGACCTTGGTCAAGGGAGATCTGAATCTTGTTGTGTCCGTCCTCTGGCAGTCCCAGACGTATTGTCACATCCCATCCGTGCGGACCACCAGGCACGGGCAAGCGCGCAGTTTTGAAACTCAGCCCTTCGGCCGCGCGCATATCGTAGATAATCTCACCAGTGGCACTTGGCTTAAGATATAGGCCAAGGGGCCCAGCGATGAACCCAGAGTAGCTCTTGGCTTGGAAGCTCTTGCCACCTGCATCTAGGGTATCCCAATAATAGAATACGCCAGCCTTTGTAAAGTAGCTTCCGGGACTGGCGAGCTCTTTCAGCGTCCGTTCGGTGTCCCCCCGGTATCTGCCACCTAATGTTAGAGTATCATCAAGGTCGCTTACAAAGTCTACGTAGGATTCTCCTGTCTCCGTGGCGCGCTGGCGATCATCCCCGCTGCGAGTGCGATTGAGTTTACCGAAGGCCGACCAAAACTCTGCCCATAA